>ERZ1023396.41-NODE-41-length-81521-cov-172.055262_pt1 | contig 81521 bp, 66 predicted proteins | sample MGYA00380504_ERZ1023396 | MGnify/ENA primary metagenome ERZ1023396 (study PRJEB33173, sample SAMEA4830410) | metagenome | study: EMG produced TPA metagenomics assembly of the PRJEB25223 data set...
GCGAAAACCAAGCTATCACGGCTACACTATAAGATTGCCTGCATTCGCAAGGACTATTTGCATAAGCTTACCACAAACATTGTCAAGCAATTTGACATGATTTGCATTGAAAACCTTAACGTTAAAGGTATGGTTAAAAATCGCAAGCTTGCAAGGTCTATCCATGATTTGGGATTTTATGAATTTAAACGGCAACTTATTTATAAAGCAAATCAATGGGGCAAGACAGTCAAAGAAGTGGATAGGTTTTATCCAAGCTCTAAAACTTGTTCAAATTGCGGTTTTATTATGGCAAAAGAAAACTTGATACTTGCGGTTAGACATTGGATTTGTCCTAGTTGCCATGCCAATCATGACCGTGATATTAATGCAAGTATCAATATTTTAAATCAGGCAGATAAGGTTTTAACTTTATCTTAATATTAATCGTTGGTGGGTAAGTTCTATCCCCAATTAAAAACGCCTATGGAGTTGATGTAAGTCCAAGTTCAAACGAATAAGGCAAACAACGTTGAAGTAGGAATTAAACGCTAAATTTGCCTTTAGGTAGGTTTAGATAGGTTTTAAGGAACGGTACATTATGTCAATCAAATCTGACCGATGGATACAACAAATGGCAAGCAGGCATGGCATGATTGAGCCATTTGAAGCAGAGCAAGTGCGATTTAATGACACAGGGGATAAGCTCATCAGTTATGGCACATCCAGTTATGGCTATGATGTCCGTTGTGCCCGTGAGTTCAAAGTGTTTACAAACGTGCATTCTGCCATTGTTGACCCAAAAAACTTTGACCCTAATAGTTTTATTGACATTGTGGGCGATGAATGTATCATTCCTCCCAATTCATTTGCCTTGGCTCGTACCATGGAATATTTTCGAATTCCTCGTGATGTTTTGACCATTTGTCTTGGTAAATCTACCTACGCACGCTGTGGCATTATCGTTAATGTTACTCCGCTTGAGCCAGAATGGGAAGGGCATGTTACCCTAGAATTTAGCAACACCACCAACCTACCTGCTCGCATCTATGCAGGAGAAGGTGTGGCACAGATGCTGTTTTTTCAAAGTGATGCTGATGATGTGTGCCAAATCAGCTATAAAGACCGTGGTGGTAAATATCAAGGTCAGACAGGGGTAACGTTACCAAGAGCTTGACCGCTTAATTTTTGCATCACCTGTTTTCATCAACCGCTTGAACAAACCGCTTGAACAAAACATTGGGAGTGGCCACAAATGGCAGACATCGAAATCGAAAGGCAGCATAACATGGATTTAGCCACGGCACGCCATCAAGCCAAACAATGGCTCAAACAAGCCTGTGATGAATATGGCTTGGACGTGGATTATGTGGAAGGAGACAGCCAAGATACCGCCAGCATCAGCCGTAGTGGCATTGCTGGTCATGCGGTATTAGATGAGCAAAAAATCCACTTTAAAGCCGAATTGGGCTTTGCCGCCAAATTGCTCAAAGGCAAGATAAAGCAAGAACTGGAAAATGGCTTAGATGAGTTTTTTGTCTGATGACCGTTGCTGTCTTTAATAAAACTTTAATAAAAATTTAATAAGAGCCACCTTTTTGCTGGCTCTTTTTGTAGGGATTGACTTTAATCATTTATTTTTAACTGTGTTGTTTCTTTTAACGTTGTTTCGTTAAATGATGTTGTTTACTTTAATATCTTTAACCCTGCTTTATTTTCTCGTTTTGGTTTGGGTGTGGCAGATTTATCCGTCTTAGGCGAATTATCCAAGCTTGGGTCATAATCATCATACTCAGTAGGGTCAAAGAACATGCCTTGCTGATTTTCTTTGGCATAAATGCCCATGACTGCTTGCATGGGTATCCATATCTCTTTTGATGCTCCAGCAAAACGTGCATTAAAATGAATGTAGTCATTATCCATGCGCATATTGCCAACTGCTTGGCTGGCAATGTTTAGCACAATGCGGTCATCACGGACATGTTCAGTAGGCACTTGCACATTATCATGGCTGGTGTTTACCATGATATGCGGTGTCAATAAATTGTCTTCTAACCATTGATAAATGGCTCTGACCATATAAGGGCGAGTGGGGGTTAAGGTGGTTTCGTCATTCATCTGTGTATTCTCCTGTTATCCATTTTAAAGATGTTGGTTTTTAAAGATGTTGGTTTTAAATGCGTTAACAATCAATAAACCAAACTGGCAACAAACGCAGGCTCAGTGAACAGTCGTTGCTGATAAGCAAGCAAAGGTTTTACCAAAACGTTGGGTAACTTTAGCTGATGCTCTTTTAGTTGCCACAGCATGGGGGCAAGCAGCACATCACACCAGCCCAAACTGTCAGATAAAAAATAAGGCTGATGAGCAAATAGGGGGGACAAAGTGACTAAAGAGTCGCTCAGCTCTTTTTTGACCGTATCAAATTGTTTGGCATCAAAGCTGTCTGGATGTCGTAGAATGTGTCTGGCTAGCCCCAACCAGTCTTTTTGTATGCGCCATGCCAATTGTCTGACTTGAGCCCGTTGCTGAGCAGAGTAAGGCAATAATTTTGGTTGCACATATCGCTCTTCTAAATACTCAAATATCACCGTCAGCTCATAAAAAATAAATTGCCCATGTATCAATGTCGGTAATGTGCCATAAGGGTTGAGCTGAGTTAAGTCTTCGGGGCGTTCACTTTTTAGGTAGCTGTGGCCATACTCCACATTTTTAATGGCAAGCAGATAGCGTACCACATGACTGTCATAACCGTCATCACCGTATAATAATAAATGATTTTTGCTCATTGACTTGGCTTGTGACATGACCGCTCTCAAAGTTAGGCATATTCTGCCATGATAGCAAAGCTTGCCATCACTGGTAAAGATGATGGTCAATCGTTTTGCCAATAAAAAAAGGAGCATTCAACTTAATGCTCCTTTTTATCTGATTGATTTTATCTGGCTGAAGTCATGACTTGGCAGACAGCAGGCACTTATTTAACGTCTTTCCAAAATTCTTTATTGAGCAGATAAACAGGGATTAACAACACCAATAAGAACAGCAGAACAAACGCACCGATGACTTTACGATCATGACGGACAGGCTCACCCATCCATGCCATAAAGTTGACCAAATCACCCACTCGTGAGCGATATTCTTCTTGACCAAGCTCTTGCTCTAGATTATGTAGCACATGTGGCATGGCAGCATTGGGCAATACCAAGTTGTTTGCTCCCCAAGGACGGCTAGGGTCTTCATAGAAGCTCAATAGGTAGGTATAAACCCAATCATCACCCCTTAGGCGATTTTCTAACGATAAGTCTGGTGGCGGTGCTCCAAACCAATCCGACTGTAACTCTGGGTCAATGCCAGCGGTGATGTGATTACCAATCTGGTCAGTGGTAACCATTAAGTATTTTTCTACCAGCTCTGGCGGAATCTCTAAGTCTTTGGCGATGCGTGAATGACGCACATATTGAGCGGTATGACACCCAGCACAATAGTTCATAAACATGGTCGCACCACGTTGTAGCGAACCTTTGTTTTCAAAGTTAATGGGTGCTTTGCTACACTCTAAAATTTCTTCATGACCATCGGCACTTTTGAATGTGCCACAACCATGACCACCCCCTGCTTGGGCAGGCACAGATGCCATGCCCAATGCCACCGCCACACTGACAGACAAACCAAGACCAGATAATGATTGAATGACCGTTTTCATTAGTGACCTCCAGTAACACGTTCAGGTGGTTGTTTACACTTCTCAATGGCGGTATAAATCGGCATTAACAAGAAGAACAAGAAATACAAGACAGTACAAACTCGAGCCACCAAGGTTGCTGTTGGTGTTGCAGGGGTTGCACCCAAATAGCCCAATATCAAAAAGCTGATGGTAAACACCGCCAACGCAATCTTAGACAGTGTGCCTTTATAACGGATTGAACGAACAGGTGAGCGGTCAAGCCAGGGTAATACAAACAAGATGGCAATTGATGCCCCCATGACAATCACCCCTGGCAAGGCTGAGCCAAACATGGACGGCGTGGCACGTAACATGGCATAAAATGGTGTGTAATACCAAACAGGGGCAATGTGTTCTGGGGTTTTCAGGGGGTTGGCGGCCTCAAAATTTGGGGGTTCAAGGAAATAACCGCCCCCTTCAGGGAAGAAAAACACCACTGAAAAGAACACCATAAAGAACACCACGATACCCACCAAATCATGCACGGTGTAATAGGGGTGAAATGGCACACCGTCAAGTGGTACGCCGTTTTTGTCTTTGAGTTTTTTGATGTCAATGCCATCAGGATTGTTTGATCCAACATGGTGTAGTGCCACCAAATGAACAAATACCAAAGCCACCAAAATCAATGGAATGGCAACCACATGTAAAGCAAAGAAACGGTTTAAGGTAATGCCAGAGATGATGTAGTCACCTTTGACCCATTCACCCAGTGCATCACCAATAAAAGGAATGGCAGCGGGCAAATTTAAGATGACTTGAGCACCCCAAAATGACATGTTACCCCAAGGCAATAGATAGCCAAAAAAGCCCTCTGCCATCAGGCACAGATAAATCGCCATGCCAATAAGCCAAATCAGCTCACGAGGCTTCTTATAAGAGCCATAGAGCAGACCACGGAACATGTGCAAATAGACCACCACAAAAAAAGCAGATGCCCCAGTGGAGTGCATGTAGCGAATAAGCCAGCCTCCTTTGACATCACGCATGATATACTCAACAGATGCAAACGCACCTTCAGCACTGGGGTTAAACATCATGGTCAACCAAATACCAGTCACCAGTTGGTTGACCAGCACCACCATAGACAACACACCAAAAAAGTACCAAAAGTTAAAGTTCTTTGGTGCATAGTATTTTGACATGTGGTATTCATAGGTTTCAGTTGCAGGAAATCTGGCATCTACCCATTGCATTAATTTTTTACCCATACTCATGACTATGCCTCTCCAACTGTCAAAATAGTGCCATTCATGCTGTACTCAGGTATTGGCAGGTTGGTCGGTGCAGGAACACCTTTATAAACACGCCCAGCCAAATCATACAAAGAGCCGTGACAAGGGCAAAAAAATCCACCGAACCAGCTATCACCACCTAAGTCAGCTGCCCCCACTTCTGGGCGGTAGCTGGGAGCACAGCCCAAATGCGTACACACCCCCTCCACCACCAAAATATCAGGCTCACGTGAGCGAGTGTCATTCTTGCAATATTCAGGTTGAACGGATTGGTCAGATTGTGGGTCACTAAGTTGTGGTAAGACTTTCTCTAGGTTGGCAATCATCTCATCTGTGCGTTTGACTACAAAGATGGGTTTACCACGATATTTAACAACCACCATTTGTCCATTCTCAATCGAGCTGATATCTTGGGTGACAGCAGCACCAGCGGCCTCTGCTTTAGCACTAGGATACCAAGAGCGAACAAAAGGGGTCGCCACGGCAGCCACTCCAACCGCCCCAATAGCAGCAGTCGAAGCGATTAAAACTCGGCGGCGTTTGATATTCACACCTTCGGCATGGCTCATTAAAACTTCCTCCAGTTAATGATTCAGGGATATAATCCCTTACTGGGTTTGTGGCAATGATGATTGATGGCTACTATAAGCCAAAAGTAAAAAAATTACCACCCCATATCCTGTCAAATCAACACGGTACAAAAATCAATATCGTATGAAACAGTCAATTAGGATATGTCTATGCCCATTTTGCTAATTGTTGCTATTTTAAGCTATTTTTGAAAAGAAATAAATCACCAAGGCAAATAAAAACCCCTGAGTCTTCAGGGGTTTAAAAAAAGATGGCAAATAAAATAAAAATCGATTAACGTTTTGAGAATTGTGGGCGTTTGCGTGCTTTACGTAGACCCAATTTTTTACGCTCAACTTGACGGTCATCACGAGTGACAAAGCCAGCTTTACGTAGGTCTGATTTTAGCTCTGGGTCAAATTCAATCAAAGCACGGGTGATGCCATGACGGATAGCACCAGCTTGACCGTTGTTACCACCACCTTTTACCGTGATGTATAGGTCATATTTGTCAGTAGCATTTAACAGCTCAAGCGGCTGACGCACCACCATGCGAGAAGTTTCACGACCAAAGTATTCGTCCAGTGATTTGCCATTAACGATAATCTCACCATTGCCTTGTGATAAAAAGACACGAGCGGTTGAAGTTTTACGACGACCTGTTCCGTAGTAACGTTCCATGAGTGTCTCCTTTAGATGTCAAGTGGTTGTGGCTGTTGGGCAGTATGTGGATGTTCGTTGCCAGCGTACAGCTTAAGCTTTTTAATCATGGCATAGCCTAAAGGACCTTTTGGCAACATGCCTTTGACTGCCTTATGCAAGACATCTTCAGGCTTGTGAGCAATCAGTTTGGTAAAGTTGGTTTCTTTGATGCCACCAGGATAGCCACTGTGACGATAATATTTTTTGTCTTCGGCTTTTTTGCCAGTGACGGCAATTTTGTCAGCGTTGATAACAACGATGAAATCGCCAGTATCGACATGGGGGGTATAAGAAGGCTTATGCTTGCCACGTAGGCGATGAGCAATTTGGCTTGCCAAGCGACCTAGGGTTTTGCCTTCGGCATCCACAACATACCAGTCGTGGGTGACTTCAGCGGGTTTGGCACTGAGTGTTTTCATGTTAAAGACCTTAAAGTGAGTCGTTGAGAGAATGTCTTGGGGAAACGAAGGCTCTCAAAAAACAGACTGCACATTATACGAATTGCTTGGGGTGAATGCAAGACATGATTTGCTGATTGTTGGGATATTTTGTTTTATATTGATGTCATGAGGCTCATTTGATGCTCATCAAGTAAGCAAAAATTTGCCCTATTTTTTTATGTTTCATGATTTGCAACTGGTCAGCTTGTTGCCAACTTGACATCACTTGCTCTAAGGGACTATTGGTTTCAAGGTAGATAAGACCGTTATTTTGTAAGCATTTTTGTTTAATCAGTAAGTCAAGCAGGGTTTGCCATAAATTCAAAGAATAAGGGGGGTCAATAAAGACAAGGTCAAATTGGTGGGGAAGGGCGGTTGTCAGTGCGTGTTGGGCAGTGGCATTGATTACCGTGACTTTGTCATCACCTAAGGTCAGTTGGGAGATGGTACGTTGTAATTGTGTGTTTTGTGTTGGGTTTGGCTCAATAAAGGTAACGTGTTTTGCACCACGAGATAAGGCTTCAAACCCTAAAATGCCACTGCCTGCACACATGTCAAGAACGTTGGCATCATTTAGATGACCCATTAACCAGTTAAATAACGTTTCTCGCAAGCGATCTGGTGTGGGTCTGAGTCCATCAGCAGAGACAAACTGAATCTGACGGCTTTTAAATTGTCCTCCAATGATGCGAACTTTATTGTTGTTTCTGTTGTTTCTGTTGTTTCTGTTATTGCTGTTATTGTTCGTTTTGCTGATTCTGTGGTGATTGTCGATTTTTGGTGGTTGTCTGCTGTTGTTCGTATGGCTGTGCTTTGTATGGCTGTGTACAGACTTTTTAGGGCGTTTTAACATGTCATTGATTCGCTGTTGGGTGTTTTTTTGTTTTTGTCATTTCTGTGGTTGGTGTTATTTTTTACTCAGTTTTTCGCATCTTTTATTGTTTTTTCGGCTTCTTTTTGAGCCACATAAGTGGCAATTTTTTTGGCTTTTGCTTGGGCTTTTTGTTCGTTGAGCTGTTTTAATTCGGTTGGTGTGGGTGGTGTGATGGGATTATATTCACGGGCGATTATCCAGTAATCAAACAGTTTGCGAGCGATGGGGGCGGCGGTTGTGCTGCCACCACCACCATTTTCTACCAAGACGGCAACGGCAATTTGTGGATTTTCGACAGGGGCAAATCCATTAAACCATGCGTGGTCCCAGTGGCGTTTGTCCAGCTCGTTTTTATTGTAGCTTTTACCTTGAGCGATGGATTTAACTTGTGCTGTGCCTGTTTTGCCTGCAATGCGATATTGTGGTGTGTAGATGCCTTTGGCTGTGCCACGTTTGACGGTTTCTTCCATGGCGCTTTGCATACGTAGCCAATCTTCGGTTGTGCCATTAAAGTCAATGCGACCGTCTGGTTTGCTGATGGGGGTTACTGTTTGGGCTCCTGTGGACGATTTAAGCAAGTGTGGGGTGATGTGTTGCCCTTTGGCAGCGACCATGGCGGTGGCGTTGGCAATTTGCAGTGGTGTTGCCAAAAAATAGCCTTGTCCAATGCTGACGGAGATGGTTTCACCAGGTAGCCAATCTTTGTTGTAGGTGTCTTTTTTCCACTTGGGTGATGGCATCACCCCTGATTTTTCATTGACCAAATCAATGCCTGTGTCAGCACCAAAGCCAAAACGTATCATCCAATCATGTAACTTTTGAATGCCCATTTGATAAGATGCTTTATAATAGTAAGTATCAACGGATTCGACGATGGATTTGGTCATATTAACCGTGCCATGCCCTCCTTTTTTCCAATCACGAAAACGATGGGAATCTCCAGGTAGGGTAAAATAGCCAGGGTCCCAAATGGTGTCGTGCCAACCCATGATGCCATGGTGCAAAATGCCCATAGACTCAAAAGGTTTAATGGTTGAACCGGGAGGGTACATGCCTTGTAAGGCACGATTGTAAAGCGGTTGGTCTTCATCGTCTCTTAACATGCCATATTCATTAAAAGAGATGCCTGAGACAAAGGGGTTGGGGTCATAGCTTGGGTTACTGACAAACGCCAACACATCGCCATTGCGTGGATCGATGGCAACAATTGCCCCACGCCTGCCATTGAGTTGGTCTGATGCAATCTTTTGTAAGCCATAATCCAGCGACAGATGAATGTCATTGCCAGCCACAGGTGGCTTGGTGTCCAGTTCTCTTAACACATCGCCGTGAGCGTTGGTTTCTACCGATTTGTAACCTGGATAGCCAAGCAATAAAGTCTCATAATAGCTTTCAATGCCAAGTTTGCCAATTAAGTCTGTGCCAGCATACAAACGTTTATCAATTTCTTTGGATTCTTTGTCATTAATACGCCCCACATAGCCGATGACATGGGCGAACAAATCACCATAAGGATACACTCGAGTCAGTTTACTTTGGATATTAACGCCACGAAAAAACGGCTTTCTTTCGCTAAATTGAGCCACTTGGGTGGGGTTTAAATCTATTTTTATGGTAACAGGGTCATTTTTACTGTCTGCCACTCGCAGTAGAATGTCTTGTATGTCTTCTTCGGTTAAATCAAAAATGGGTGCTAACAGATTGAGCGTTTTACTGGGATTACTGACTTCATCAGGGCTTATCATTGCGGTAAAAACAGGCTTGTTATCCGCCAAAATATGCCCATTACGATCATAAATATAGCCACGACTTGGTGGGGCTGAGATGAGCTTGATGCGGTTGTTATCAGCAGCGGTCACATATTTGTCATGAGCATACACTTGTAAAAAACCATAACGAGCGACCAACACACCCAAACCAATAAAAATAAACAATCCAGCAACGATGACTCGTCGCATGAACATGCGGTTGATTTTATTGGTATCTTCGTCTAATGCTTTTTGCATGTTGGGTGATTATGATGGCTGATTGATGGTTAATGGCTTGATGGCTGATAAAAGGTGGCTGATGATAAATGGATTATTTTAGCAAGTTTATTTGACATTGCCAATGATGCCAAAATGATGCCAAATAAAAGTATGGCATAACGATACGCCTAGGGTGATAATATGTCTGACAACAACGAATAAAGAGGAGTTATGAAAAGTCGTGATTTAATCAAACTGATAGAAGCCGATGGTTGGTATCTTGAAGCGATAAAAGGCAGTCATCATCACTACAAGCATCAGGTTAAAAAGGGCAAAGTTACCATACCCCACCCAAAACCCCACCTACCCAAAGGCACTGTTAATGGCGTATTAAAGCAAGCTGGGTTGAAATGACCCAGCCATGCTACTTATCACGGCACATATCCTAAGTACACAAAAAAGGGAGAAAAAAATGCGATACCCCATTGCCATTGAAGCAGAACAACATGAAGGGCAAACCGTCTATGGTGTGGTTGTGCCTGATTTACCAGGGTGTGTTACCGTGGGTGATACTTTTGAAGAAGCCTATGAGAACATCATCGAAGCCATTGAGTTGCACTTGCAGGGCATGGCAGATGATGGTGATGACATGCCTATGGCAACAGGCATCTCCAATCACCTTGATAGCCCTGAATACGCAGGCATGACGTGGGCGTTGGTGTCTGTGGATGTCAGCCGTTATCTTGGTAAAACCCAAAAGGTCAACATCACTTTGCCCAGTAGGTTGGTGCATATGATTGATGAGAAAGTTGCCAGCAATAAAGAGCGTTATCATAGCCGCAGCAGTTATTTGGCAACTTTGGCAGAAAAAGATTTGCTCATGGGATAAAAAAAGCTTGGTTTTCACCCCAAAGACTGCTAAATTTGTGCTATTTTTGAAAAAAGTTGCAACGTTGCAACAAGGCGATGACTTAGGCGGTCATCGCCTTTTTTTGTGGCTGATTGTTGGCTAGTTGCTGGTTGGTTGCAGGTTAGCACATTGCTCAACGGCTTGCTTAGAACAAGCACAAGTGACCATAAATGCGAGTTCATCAGCACAACATATGGCAGATATGTTAAAATGTCGTGTTTAAACTGATAATTTTGGCTAAAAAATTAACATAAAATCTTAACCTGACACTTTCTTAACCTGACACTTTGATGACATCTGAGTGAATTAACTGGGCGTACTGATGGGCATTTGGCAATTTTTCACGGCACATCCTGAATTTGTGGCGATGTTGACCATTCCACCTGTAACGGCTTTTGTAACTTGGGCCCATGTGTGGATGGCACTTAAAATGCTGTTTTATCCCATTCATTTTTGGGGCATTCGTATTGACAATCTGCCACATCAGTTCCCCGGTCTTGGTTGGCAAGGCATTGTGCCTAGAAAAGCAGGTAAAATATCAGGGGTCATTGTTGATCAAACGTTGTCTAAATTAGGCAGTTTAGATGAATTTTTGCAAGCGATGAATCCTGAAGAGATGGCAGAGTTCATCACCCAGGCGGTATTAGACAACCTAGAAACCTTGATTGATGAAGTGATGTATGAGCGGTCAGCAGGGTTGTGGCAAAGTCTGCCTTATGCAGTCAAACGCCGTGTTTATGCTCATGTTCGCAGTCAGTTGCCAAGCATCATGAAAACGCTGGTCATGGATTTAACCTTAAATGTCGAAACACTGGTGGACATGAAACAGATGATTGTCCGTAAGATGGAAGGTGATCGCCGTTTGATGGTGCAGATGTTTTTAAAGGTGGGCAAAAAAGAGATTGATTTTATTTGGCACATCAGTGCATTGATTGGTTTTGGTTTTGGCTTGGTGCAGATGCTGGTGTTTTATTTTGTGCCACAACATTGGACAGTGCCATTTTTTGCGTCAATTTGGGGGTTTTTAACCAATTGGATAGCCATTTGGATGGTGTTTAATCCCATCGAACCGCATTATTTTCGTTTTATTAAGCTGTTTCATAAACAATCTGCTTTTCCCTTTATCAAACCTGTGATGCCCCACATTGCCACTTATAATTGGCAAGGGGGGTTTATGAAACGTCAAGATGAAGTGTCAGAAGTATTCGCCGATGTGGTGGTCAAAGAGTTGGTAACGGTTGAGACCATCATGGATGAGATGATGTATGGTCATAAATCCGCTCAGACACGACAAGTGGTCAGACAGCATTTGCATCAGTTGATGGATTCTCCTGTGATTGCCACCACATTAAGAATGGGGTTGGGTACAAAAGAGTTTGGGCATTTAGAAAACACCATCATTGATAAGTCAATTCGTGCCACCATGGTGCCTATTCGGGACCCTGATTTGAATGTCAGCCGAGCTGAGAAGATTTTTGGTATGTTCCGTGACCGCATTCGTCAGTTGTCGCCACAAGAGTTTCAAAATTTATTGCGTCCTGCTTTTAAAGAAGATGAGCTGACGTTAATTATTTTGGGTGGGCTGACAGGGTTTTTGGCTGGTTGGCTGCATTTGATTGTGGTGTTTTATTAAGTTGATAAGATTGGGTGAATGGTTAAGATTGATTTTAATCGATAAGTCAGTTGGGAAGATTAGGTAAATTATGTTAATCACTGAGTTGGGTTATGTCGCCTTATTAATGGCGTTGATGTTGGCAATTTTACAAGTGATATTGCCAACGCTTGGTATTTGGCGTGATGAGCCTAATTTACAACGATTAGCACCAAGCTTGGCATGGGGGCAGTTGTTTGCCATGCTGATTTCGTTTGGTTGTTTGATGGCAGGTTTTTATTTTAACGATTTTAGTTTGGTGTATGTTGCTGAGCATTCTAACTCGTTGTTGCCTTGGTATTATAAGTTGTCTGCCACTTGGGGCGGGCATGAAGGTTCGTTGTTATTGTGGATGACCATCATGGCGGCATGGTGTGCGTTGGTGGCTTGGTTCAGTCGTGGGTTGCCTTTATCCATGCGTGTGCGGGTGTTGGTGATTTTGTCTGGCATTCAAGTGATGATGCTTGCCATGTTGATTTTTACGTCATCACCTTTTGACCGTACGTTGCCAAGCTTACCTGTGGATGGGCGAGATTTAAACCCTTTGTTACAAGACCCGGGGTTGATTTTTCATCCGCCCATGTTGTATATGGGGTATGTGGGCATGGCAGTGCCATTTGCATTTTGCTTGGCAGCATTGTGGGCTGGGCGATTAGATGCGGCATGGACACGTTGGTCTCGACCTTGGACAGTGGCTGCATGGTGCTTTTTAACTTTGGGCATTGCTTTGGGGTCTTGGTGGGCATATTACGAGCTGGGTTGGGGTGGTTGGTGGTTCTGGGACCCTGTTGAAAATGCGTCATTGATGCCTTGGTTGGCATCAACCGCATTGTTGCATTCGTTGGCAGTGACTGAGCAACGTGGGGTGTTTAAGGCATGGAGCATCATGTTGGCGATTTTTACCTTTGGTTTGAGCTTGCTGGGTACGTTTTTGGTGCGTTCTGGTGTGATCACATCAGTACATTCATTTGCCGCTGATCCAACTCGTGGGGTGGTGATTTTAGCCATTTTGGGCGTGGTGATAGGCTCTGGTTTATTGATGTTTGCCACTCGTGGTTGGCGATTGACGGTGGAGAGCCATTATCAGTTAAAATCTCGTGAAACCATGCTGGTGGTGAATAATATCATCATCTTAGTGGCAACCATTGTGGTTTTGCTTGGTACTTTATACCCCATCATTGCTGATGCGTTTCATCTTGGGCAAGTATCTGTAGGACCACCGTATTTTAATGCGTTGTTTGTGCCGTTAACGTGGATATTGATGTTGGCGATGGGCATGGGGGCAACGCTAAGATGGAAAAAAGACAGTCGTCCAATGTTAGGAGCGGTGTTGATGGTTTTGCTAAGCTCAGCAGTATTGGCAGCGATATTGACTTATTTTATCAGTCCAAATGAGCCGTTTAATGTGGCGATGACGTTATTGTTATCCGTATGGGTGCTTGCCTGGATAGGCATAGACATGAAGCATAAATTACGCCATGCTAAGCTTAATTGGTTGACCGCATTGATGAAACTGCCACTGAGTTATTGGGGCATGCAAGTGGCACATATTGGCATGCTTATTGTTGCCATTGGTGTGGGTGTAACCACAAGTTTAAGCGTAGAGACTGATGTTGCCATGGGGGTGGGGGACACAGCCAATGTGCGTGGTTATGAATTTGCCATGACAGAATTATCTGCTATTAGGGGTAAAAACTATGATGGCGAAATGGCAACGGTGATGGTGAGTAAAAATGGTCAGCACATTGGTACATTGCAACCACAAAAACGCACCTATGTGGTGTCGATGATGCCAATGACTGAAGCGTCGATTAATGCCAATTTAATGCGAGATTTGTATGTGGCATTGGGAGAGCCGATTGATGACACAGGCAACACATGGGCGGTACGTATCTATGTCAAGCCTGCCATTCGTTTGATATGGTTGGGGTCTATCATCATGAGTTTGGGTGGTTTGCTTGCGATGATGGATAAGCGTTATAGACTGAACTCTCGTCGTAAGTCAACTCCCATTTTTGAATCAAGCTGATGGCATTTAACTGGTTTTTCACGGATTTTTCACGGATTTGTACCAACTTGGTTTTTTCAATCACTCAATTTTCTAATCACTCAGTTTTCTGGTCACTTAGTTTTCTAATCACTAGGTTTTGCCAATAAAAGGAGCATGTCATGAGTCAAAAAAATAAAACGTGGTTATTTTTGTTGCCTTTGCTGGTGTTTGCAGGGGTGTTGGTCATGCTTTATGGTAGACTGGGCAAATCCACGGACGTACAGATGAACACTGCTTTAGAACGGTCAGTGCCAACTTTTAGCTTGCCCATGCTGTCAGATACCAGCATCATTTTAACCAATGAACAATTGCCAAAAGAACCATATTTACTCAACGTTTGGGGGTCTTGGTGTCCCACTTGTGTGGCGGAACACCCCATGTTGATGCAATTAAGCCAACAAGGGGTGACCATGGTGGGGGTCAACTATCGAGATGATTTGTCTGATGCGTTAGGGTATCTTAATGATCATGGTGATCCGTTTGTGTTGTCTATCCAAGATGGTGATGGCACATTGGCATTGGATTTAGGTCTGACAGGTGCCCCTGAAACATTTGTCGTGGACGGTGATGGCATCATTCGTCAGCATATCTTAGGTGAGGTTGCCAAAGCTAATTGGTCTGCTCGCATTCAGCCATGTCTGCAAGCGTTGCAAACGAAAGCCAACAACCTGCATGAGGTGTGTCAATGACCATATTTGGCTTATCATGTTTGGATTTAAAACGGATAAAAAAAACATCGTTAAAATCCATACGCCTATTGGGTGTGTTGTCATTCACCATGCTTGTTACATTACAAGCCACATGGCAAGTTAGCCATGCTGCCATTGATGTCTATGAGTTTGACAATGAAGTTCAAGAGCATCGTTATCGTGAACTGATAGATGAATTTCGTTGTCCAAAATGCCAAAACCAAAATTTGGCGGGGTCAGATGCCCCCATTGCCCAAGACTTAAAGCAAAAAACGTATGATTTAATCATGGCAGGGCAGTCTGACCAACAAATCCGTGAATATATGTTTGAGCGTTATGGCGATTTTATCAGTTATAAACCACCAATCAGACCATCAACTTGGATTTTGTGGTTTTTTCCACCTGTGTTGTTATTAATGGCATTGATATTTTGGTATTGGCGTGCCCGTAAGCCCCGTTTGGTCTGGGCTGATGACTCTGTGAATGATGGTCTTGATGACACCAGTGGTGATGCTGGGGCAACTTTAACACCAGAAGAGCAGGTACAACTGAACAAATTGCTCTCTGAGTTAGACGCTGAGTATGGTGAGCAATCAGACATTACAGACATTGCAGGCATTGAACAGCCAGACAAAACCAAGCAAACAGCAGATGACAAGCAAACAGCAGATGACAAGCAAATAACAGATAAAGAACATGGAGAGGGCAATCAATGAGCAGTGCGGTGTTGTTTTTTACTCTGGTTTTGCTGATGTGTCTTTTGGTTGCCACTGTGGTGGTGATGCCTTGGCTTTACCCTGCCAAATCAAACCGTGATAACAAACTGCTGGCCGTCAATGTGGCAACTTTTAAACAGCGCTTGGCTGAGCTACAAGCTGATAAGGACACTGGTGAGATTAGCATAGAACATTATCAACAGCAAAAACTAGAACTACAACGTCAACTGCTACAGGCAGAGCAATCAGAGCAACCTGCCAGACCTGTGCGTCTTGCCAATCGAATATTTATTCTGTCATGGATACCGCTATTGACATTTTTGGCGTATTTTCTCTTAGCTGACCGCACGCCAGTACTCCAACTATGGCAAGCACAAGACCGAGTAGCTAACGTCGCTGATGATTTATTAACAGGTAAAATAGATGTGCCACCCACATGGGCAACCCAAGACAGCATTGGACTTATCTCAGCCATGCAGACCAATGTCTATCGCCATGCCTATGATGCCAATCGTTGGATGCGTTTGTCTGAGTTGTTTTTATCATTAGAAGCGATAGAATCTGCCATGCAAGCCATGGCAAGGGCATACCGACTAGAACCTGATAATGACGACATTGCCATGACTTACGCTCAAATCAGCTTTCTTGCCAATGGGGCAAGACCAATGGCTGATGCCCGCCGTATCATTGAAAATTTTTTGCAAAAAGATGCCAATCATGAAGGGGCAATGATGCTGATGATAATGAGTGAGACCAGAGAAGGTAACCATGCACAGGCATTGGGTTGGATTGATAAACTGTCTGACAGCATCAGCAACAAATCAGGCGACCATAGTCAAGCTTTGGACAGCTTACAAAAACTGCGTGATGACATCAAGCACAGACAGCAAAAAGCCACCCAAGCACTTAAAGTGACTGTGAGTATCAACACAAGCTTATTACCATTGATAAAAGAAAGTGATGGTCTATTTGTCAGTGTGCAAGAGGTGGCTGGAGGACCTCCATATGCCGTAAAAAAATTACCAGTCACTGGCATCAACAATGGCATCATTGAAGTTGAATTAACTGATGATGATGCCATGTTACCAGACAGACAGCTCAGCATGGGGCGTGGTGGTAATGCCAAGCTGAGCGTAAAAGCTCGCATCAGTGCGTCAGGTAATGCCAATAGTCAATCGGGCGACTTGACCAGCAACCCTGTGATATTGAATAAAGACAGTCAAAGTGTCAACATCGAAATTAATCAGCAAGTGCCTTAAACTTAAATGCTTCATACTTTTAAGTACTTTAAGCTTAAATGCCTTAAGCTTAAATATAAGCGTAAGAAAGGTTGTCGATTGATTGTATTTAAGATGCAGTCAGCATTTGTGTTATGCTAAGATAGTTAATCCAATTTACAAAAATATGACTTGTCATATGGATAATTGATGTTAAGCCAACAGGAGCAGTTATGAAACGCATCATTTTGTTAGGTCCTCCAGGGGCAGGTAAAGGCACGCAAGCCCAATTTATTTCTAAAGAATTTAACATTCCGCAAATCTCAACAGGCGATATGTTGCGAGCCGCCATCAAAGACGGCAGTGAACTTGGCAAACAAGCCCAAGAAATCATGAATGCTGGTGGCTTGGTGTCAGATGAGCTTATCATCAACTTGGTTAAAGAACGCATCGCCAAACCCGATTGTGCCAACGGTTGTATTTTTGATGGCTTTCCACGCACCATACCACAAGCTCAAGCATTGAGTGATTCTGACATCGCCATTGATGATGTCATTGAAATTTGTGTGCCTGATGATGACATTGTTAGCCGTTTATCAGGCCGCCGTCAACATCCCACCTCTGGGCGCGTCTACCACATTAAACACAGCCCACCCAAACAAGCAGGCATTGATGATGTGACAGGTGAGCCGTTGGTACAACGTGAAGATGATAAAGAAGACACCATTCGTGAACGATTAGCAACTTACCATAAGCAAACCGCAACTTTGGTTGATTTCTATCAAACTCTTGCCAAGCAAGGCGGTGATGCACCAAGCTATCATAAATTTGATGGCACGCAGGACATTGAGCAAGTCAAACAACAAATTAGCAGTGCCTTGAATGCGTGACAGACAACAAAAAGGCACTAAAAACTGGCAAAAATGATTGACAGACAGTAAAAGGGTGCTATAATATGCACCCTATACAGCAATCGCTGATATCCCATATGCCAGTGTGGTGAAATTGGTAGACACGACGGATTCAAAATCCGTTGCCCTTAAAAGCGTGTCGGTTCGAGTCCGACCACTGGTACCATCAGCCAATTTATGGCTGACCATAGCCATCTGTCTATATTATCATTTATCTATATTATCATTATTATCATTTATCTATGCCATTAGCATAATTCCTTATGTCATTATGTCATTATAAAGAAACCAGCTCTTAAAAATGGCATTAACAAGCCAAGTCAGAAACAAACACATCAAAATCCGCTGAATTGCTATAACAATTTTGACCCCTTTTCATCTATTTAAATGCTCCGATAATCGGTCAAATCCATCACCGTATCACAATAATGCCGTGTCAAATCGTGGTCGTGGCTGACCATGACAAGCGTGCAGTTCTGAATGCGACAGGCTTTTGTGAGTAAGTCTAGCGTGGTTTTTTGGGTGATGGGGTCTAGGCGGTTTGTTACTTCATCGGCAAACAGCAACACAGGTTTTATCATCAGTGCACGCATGATGGCGATGCGTTGCAATTCGCCCCCAGAGACGTTTTGGCTGGTGCGGTTTAGCAGGTCAGGGTGGAGCTGTAAGGCATCCATGAGTGGGGCGATTTGTGATTTATCTGGTTTGTGGCGTTTGACCACGTCATTGATGAGCGTGCCTAATGTGATGTTTTGGGCAAAGGCAGATGGCGGGTCTTGGTAGAGTTTTAGTACTTGGTGGCGTTTGGGGGTGGTGTGCCACATCATCATTCCTTTGGATGGCGTGATAAGACCACAGATGGCGTCCCCAAGTGAGCTTTTGCCAATGCCACTATCACCGATAAGTCCGACCGCTTGCCCTGCGTGGAGCGTGATGTTTAGTCCGCTAAATAATTCTTTGTTACCACGACTGATGGCCACATCGTGTAAACTGAGCAAGGGTGTGTCAGTGGGGGCAATGTCCGCCTTTATCCATGTGGCAGGGTTGGCACTCATCAGCTCTTTGGCATAGTCTGATTGGGGGTTTTGTAGGACATCGGTGGCTTGTCCTTGTTCTAAAAACTTGCCTTTTTTCATGACCATTAACAGGTCGTTGTTGCCACTTAGGTATCTGGCAACTTCAATGTCGTGGGTGATGGTTAACAGACATCCGCCTTGTTTGGCGACTTGGGCAAGCATGTCTACGACGGTGATTTTATTGGTGCGATCAAGCCCTTTGGTTGGCTCATCAGCGATGACCATGTATGCTCCGCTCACGGTGGCAGAGGCAAAGGACGCACGTTGTGCCATGCCCCCTGATAATTCGTGGGGATAGTGGTCTTTGGCGTGGGCTAAGGATAATTGTTCTAAGGTGCGTAACGTGGTCTGTTTGGCAGTGGTGTTATCGGCTTTTTTGACAAAATACAGACTCTCCCAAATCTGGCGGAACACCGTCATGGTGGGGTCAAGCGAGCGTATAGGCTCTTGGGGCAGCATGGTCAAATCACGCCCCCACAGTTTGGCAAATTGACGCCCATCAAGCTCACCTTGTCCGTCATGAAATGTCTTGCCATTGATGATGATTTGCCCCTTGACCATCAAGCCCTTAGGCAGTGCTCCCATAAGTGCTTGGGCAAGTAGGCTTTTGCCTGAACCTGTCTCCCCTAAGATGGTCAAATTTTGCCCTTGTTTGATGGTCAGACTGATGGATTCAATCAGACAAACACCGTCTTTGGTGTGAACGGATAAGTCATTGACTTGGATTAAGACATTTTGTGGTGATTGGGTGTCTGGCATGATTAGCCGTCCTGTTTGCCTGATAATAATTGAAAAGAAAGCACAAGTAAAAACACGGTCATGATGGGCAAAAAGAACACCAAAGGGGCTTCATAATAATAAGGAAACAACTCAGTCATCATAAGCCCCAGCTCAGCGGTGGGCGGTTTTAGGCCAACATTGATAAAGCCCAGCGTGGCAAGAGCAAGCACCGCATTACCCGCCCCAAATGCCGAAAGTGTCCACATCACAGGGGCAAGTCTGGGTAGGTAGTGGCGTTTGATGACATACCAAAGTCCCATGTCCATGAGTGTGCTGGCTTGCACTTCACCAGAATGGCGTAGGTTTAGACTCATCGCTCTTGTCATCTTAAAAAACTCAACCCACATGACCAGTGACACGCCCAAGTACAGCGACCAAAAACTGTTGGGGGCGATGGACGCAAACAATAAAATGAACAAAAGCCCTGGCAGTGCCATGACACAATCACAAATAAAGCCAAAAAACTTATCCAAAATGCCACCAAAAATCCCTGCCAGCAAACCAAATAACAACCCAAAAATGAGTGCCATTCCAACCGAACCGACAATCAGCGAAAAAGACAGGGCAATGGCGGCAGCAAGCCGTGCCATCATATCACGCCCCAGATGGTCGGTACCAAAGGGGTGTTCACCACTGGGGGCAGACAAGATGACATCTAAGTTTTGTAGTGCCATGTCATGGGGGCGTAACAGCGGACTGGCATAGGCAAAGATGAGCAATGTCGCCAGTATGACAGCACCGATGCGTTGGGCAGGCGTGAGTTTTTTTAGTATGTTCATGATAAGCAGTTTAAAGGTAAATCTGGGGTTGTGTTATTTTAATTTAACACGTGGGTCAATGAGCCGATTGAGAATGTCAAGCACCGTATTTAGCACAACAAACAACGCCCCCATGACCAAAGTTGTGCCTTGTATCATAGGAACGTCTCTGGCGATGATGGCATGAACCAAGGCATGACCGATGCCCGGCCAGGCAAATAAACTCTCCACGATAACCACGCCTTCAATCAGATAAATGAGTTGCACGCCATGATAAGCAACAATGGGAATGGCAAGATTACGCATGCCATGCCGTCTAAATGCTTGCCAAGAACTAAGCCCCTTTAATTTGGCAAATTCATAATAAGTGGCATGAAACACCGCCACCGCCGCATTGCGACTGACACGAATGGAGACAGCCGACAGACCCAAAGCAAGGGTGAGAGCAGGCAATACGTAGTTAATGGGTTTGCCATAGCCAACGGCAGGCAACCATTTTAATTGCACCGCAAAAATGGTTATCAGTAACACACCAATGATAAAGGCAGGGGCGGAGCGAAGGAGCGTGGCAACAAATAAAGTAAAACGGTCAAAAATACCATTAGGTCGCAAGGCAGAGAGTATGCCTATCGGTGGGGCGATGATAAGTGAAATGACCAAAGCGACCAATGCCAATGCCAATGTATGCCCAAACTGGTGAGATATCTCTGCCCATACGCTTGCCCCACTGACAAGCGAGTTACCCAAATCCAAGCGAAGTAAGTCAGCGAACCATCTCAAATACTGTTCATACCACGCCAAATCAAGCCCCAGCTCAGCACGCACTTGGCTGGCAGAGCTTGCCGTTACTTGGTCATAACCGTAGCGAGATGCCGCAATGCGATACGCCATATCCCCTGGTAGGTTTCGCATAAGAACAAAGGTCAAAGTACCGACTGACCAGACAACCAATAAAAGCTGAACAAGCTGTGATGTGAGTAGTTTTAACATGATAATAATGATAAGCAAAATCAGGCTATTATAGTTTTTTATTGATGATAAAAACAAATGTAATAACATAATATTTTTTTAAAATAGAAAGCCCCACGCATGGCATGGGGTTTGGTGTTTAGATTTGGGTGGGTGGAGTGTTGGGATTTGCAGGGGTAAAGACCTGTTCGTCCAAACGCTCCGTGCGACTTGCCAGACCACATTTAAAGCAATAATGATTAAAGGTGCTTTTGCGAGTGGTGCAATTTGAACAATATTCAAACAAATGTATCCCACAATGCGGACAAAAGTCCAAATCGGTGTTATTGAAATCGAGCGAGCGTTCACAGCTTGGACAAATGCCCTTGCCGATTTTGATGTGAGCTTCATCATAATCCATATGTTGTTGGCGTTCGTTGCTGGATAAGGCTTCTTCGACTCGTTTGCGTTCTAGATAGGCGTTCATCGCTCCAATGGCGTATTTGCCGATGACGACCGTTACGATAATCCCCACGCCATAGCGAACATAACCGCCATAGTTGGGTAGATACGGCACCAATTCCACAAAAAACACAAACAGGGCAAAAAACGTAAAGCCCCACACAAACGGCCATGCGTTAGTATGGCGATAGCGTTTAAACAGATAACCTGCCAATAATAACAGTGGCAAGGTAATCATCAAGCGATAAATAAATACCTGCAATTCGGTGCGGTTATTATGGCGGTTGTAGCCGTCCATAGCGTCCGCTTCCATGAGCATGATTTGGGTTTCGATGTTCTCTACCGTCTGCCGTCTGTCTAGTTGGCGTTTTTCTATGGCGGACAGCTCACTTTGTAAGGCTTGTTCTTGGGCTTTTAGCTCATCAAGCTCGCTTGTGCGTTTGATGACTTCGGGGTTTTGGTCGGATTGCTCGGTAACAGAACGTGTGGCAAGCCAGTTGTCAAAAGTCTCACGGGCGTTTGTGTTTTCACTTTGTTTTTGGGTTAGCTCATGGCTTTTTTGTTCCCATTCGTGAGTGATGTCTTGCTCTTGTTGTTTGGCTTGGGTCAGCTCGTCTTTTAGCTGGTTGTAGGCAGGACGGTCGGCGACAAAATCAGATAATTCCACAGGGTCGGTGCTAATCATCGGCAAATCCGCCACGATTTTGCTCCCTAGTCCAATCAAAAAGCTGGCAAAAATTATCGCCACAATCCACAAAAAGACATTAAACCATTTTTCAGGTTGTCGCCCTGCGGTTTTGGCTTTGGGGGTGGGCTTGAATTTGGCTCTACCTTTTTTGTTCACGCTTTGTTCACTCATGACAAGCTCCAATGATGAAAAAATGACGAGATGATCAGGGTGTTTGATGTTTTTTAAGTTGCAAGGGCAGGAATGCAATTTGCCCTTGATGGGTCAATCGCTGATATAAAGTTGAGAATGGGGCATCTTTAAAGAAATTTTAAACAAAATTTGCCACATTGATAACATAAAAAGACCGCATAACACGGTCTTTACGGACTTACCATTTAAGCTGATTTAGGTGATATTTGCGTTCAAAGGGGTCAAGGGTCAAGCCTTGTAGCGACTTATGGGCGGCCGCACTTTGTTGATAGTAGACGATGGGGATGAGTGGACGCTCCTCAGCCAAAATGCTGGCGACTTGCTTTTTAAGCTCCTCTCGCTTGGCATCATCGGTGGTGGTGGCGATGTCATCCAAGGCTTGGGTAAGTGTGGGATTTTGATAATTCATTACCCCCCAATCGCTTCCTTGTGGGCTTAGGTCAGTTTGAAGCGAAGCCAATGGGTCAGGGGTGTTGCCATAGTTGCGAGCATACAGAGCCATTTGTAGTGAGCCATCTTGATGGGCTTTGGGAATCTCCGATGAGTTGGTGATGTTCACCTGTAAGTCCACACCAATTTTACGCCATTGGTCTTGTAGGGCAGTGGCGATTAGTGGCAGCTCTGGACGGTCGGAGAAGGTAATGAGTGATACAATAAAAGGCTTAGCGTCTTTTTGTAACATGCCATCTGCCCCTTCTGTAAACCCATTAGCAAGCAGTTTGGCTTTAATGGCAGGATAATCAGGGGTGGATTTTGCCACCCCCACCTGCCAATCTCCAAACATGGGGGGTAGTAGCTCATAAGCACCAGCATCACCAATTCTTAGCACTGATTTGGCAATGGCTTCACGGTCAATGGCATCGGACAGGGCTTGGCGAGTACTCTTATCAGCAAAGAGTGGATTGGCGATGTCCATCTTAATGATGATGGTACGAGCGAGCATTTGGGTTACCACTTGTAGGTCGCTGTTATCTTGTAAGCGTTTTAGGCTGGCACTGTCTAGGGTATACACCAAATGATCATCACCACTTTCAACGAGCAAAGTACGGGTTTCACTGCGAGAGTTGGCAAGGTAATTAATGCGATTGATGTGAGCTTTTTGTCCCCAGTAGTTGGTATAAGCGGACTGCTCAATCTTTTGGGGTGGCTCAATGTTGTCTGCCTGATATGCCCCTGTGCCGATGATTTTATTGGCTTGCCCTTTGTCATCAAAAGATGCAGGGGCTAGGATAATGGCGGTGGCGTGTGCCAAATAGGACGGTAAAGTAATCAAAGGCTTGGCAAGCTGAAATTCTACCGTTTTATCATCGATTGCCTTGATAGACTCAATGTTGGCACTTTCTAAGGCGGTGGGTTTGTTTAGGGCGAATGTTAGGCTGTTGACAACTTCTTTGGCAGTCATGGGTGTGCCATCATGAAAAGTCACATCATCACGCAGGGTAAATACCCATGTTTTACCGCCGTCGTTTGTCTCCCATGTTTGGGCTAGGGCAGGGATAATTACCCCCTTATCATCCACATCCACAAGCGTCTCACCAATGCCCATACGCTGATAGACAAAGCCTGACGTGCTGGGGTCAGCATTGGTGATCTCCCATGGGGTAACAACGGTGAGTGTCTTATCACTTGTGGCAGGCGTGTTGTCATTTGTGGTCGTGTTATCATCTGTGGAGGCAGGTGTGTTATTGCCACCGCAGGCGGTCAAGGCAAGGGCAGTGGTCAGTGAGCAGGCAAGGGCGGTGTGTTTAAAGATCATGATAAGTCCTAAATAAGTCCTAATATCAGCCATTTGGTAAAATTAAGATATGTTATAACATATCTTTAATAAGCACAAGAGATTGATGGGTAAACATTATTTTTTTAAACATTATTTTTTAAACATTGTTGTCTTAATCACCATTTAACATGAGTCTATTAACATAAACCTAGATTTTTTTCTGTTTTATCAAATGTTTCAACATAACAATCATCAAAAATCACCATTTGCCATTATTATTAAGCAATAAATAAATATTGTTAATGAATGTTGTTAATAAATGTTATCAAACAACACATCTTATCTCAAAATAAATTTCTTAATTATGTCTTTGGATTTAACCAAGTGTTGTTTAAAAATAGCCAAAATTTGTTTTTTATAAAAATCTAAAAAATCATGACTGACTTTTAAGTTAAAATAGGAAATAAGCAAGGTGTTCATGGTAAATAACAAATGACAAATAATCCTTGGATTTATGACATTTTGACTGTTTAATCTTGAAAAAATCTCATCTTATATTGAAAACATTGAAATTGATTAATCATGGACATTTTGTTATATTTTTATTAGGGCAATACGCTCGGTATGACATTTAGTTAGTATGACCATTAAATAATCACCCACCAGATGACCACACCATGACGACGCATCAAACCAACCTAGCCCACGCCATCAACCACACGCCCATGAGTGCCTACCAGTGGCTCATCGTTGCCTTAGCTGTGATTCTAAATATGCTAGACGGCTTTGACGTGCTGGCGATTGCCTTTACCGCCAAAAGCATTCAGACCGAGCTTGGACTGACAGGGGCAGAGATTGGCACGCTCATGAGTGCAGGCTTTATCGGCATGGCGATTGGCTCTATGGGACTTGCCCCTTTGGCAGATAAATTTGGCAGACGTCCGCTACTTATCATCGCAACCGCCCTATCGGCAGTGGGTATGCTGATGACTTATTTTTCGCACACGACCGAATCCATTGCCTTTTGGCGTGTGATAACAGGGCTTGGCGTGGGCGGTATTTTGCCATGCACCAACGTCATCGTGAGCGAGTACGCCAACCAAAAATGGCGTGGGCTTGCCATTGCCATTTATGCGTGTGGCTTTGGGGTGGGGGCGATGCTTGGCGGATTGTCGGCGGTCATGCTCCAAGATGAGTTCGGCTTTCGCTCGGTATTTATGACAGGGGCGGTGTTGACAGGGCTGGCACTCGTGGCACTCATCGCCCTATTGCCCGAATCGGTGGATTTTTTAAATCAAAAACAACCTGCCAACGCCCTTGCCAAACTCACCAACATCGCCCACAAAATCGGCAAACAAGGCAACTGGCAACTGCCCGCCCAAACCCAATCTGCCAAGCCCAAAGCTCCCATCAGCCAGCTTTTTGCCAAAGGTCAATTAAAAACCACACTGCTCATTTGGGTAGCGTTCATTGCCGTAATGTCGTCTTTTTATTTTATCAGTTCGTGGACACCTGCCCTGCTAGAATCATCAGGGCTTGCCAAAGAACAAAGCCAAAAGGTCGGTATGGCAATCAGCATTGGCGGTACGGTAGGCTCGCTCATCTTTGGTTTTTTGGTGAGTAAATTTACCCCAAAATCCACACTCATGGCGTTTGTTGTGCTGTCGTCCCTTGCCATTATCGGCTTTGTGTCTAGTCCCACTTTGACGCTCGCCCTTGTCTTTGCCATTTTGGTCGGTAGCCTTGTCAATGGTTGTATCACGGGGCTATACACCATTAACCCCACGCTGTATGCCCCAGAATTTAGAAGCACAGGGGTTGGCACGGCAATCGGCGTGGGGCGTATTGGTTCTATCGTCTCGCCCATGCTGGCAGGGAAACTGTTGGATGTGGGTATTGGCAAAGATGATTTGTATCTTGGGGCGAGTGGTTTTATTTTATTGGCACTGGTGGCGTTATATTTTTTAAAGCCAAATGAGCGTTGATTTTTGGGATTTTAAAAATAAATCACAACCCAAACAAGCATTTAACCTTTTTTAATGATTTTTAACCACAGTTTTTTAACTCAACCACAGTTTTTTTTAACCAAGCAAAAGAGAGTAAGCCATGAGCCAGCTTTTTCCAAACGCCAAACCTCGCAATGTCGCCCCTTATCGCAATGATGTGGTCGGCTCGTTTTTACGCACCGATGAGCTGATGACCGCCAAAACCAAGCTAAATGCAGGCGAAATCGGGCAAGATGATTATGATGCCATTTTAAAAGATGAAATTGGCAAACTGGTCACCAAACAAAAAGAAAATGGCTTGCACGCTGTTAGCGATGGTGAGTTTAGCCGTGTGTGGTGGCATTTGGATTTTATGGCTGGATTGGACGGCGTGCAGTGGGTAGAAACCGAGAATTTTTCGGTGCAGTTTAAAGACGCCAAGCCAAAAAGCCATAGCGTCAAAATCGTGGATAAGATTGATTTTTCAGACGACCACCCTTTTATCAAAGCCTACCAAATCTTAAAAGACTGTGCTGGCGATTCCCCAACCAAATTCACCATACCCTCTCCATCCATGCTACATCTTGTGGCGTGCGTGCGTGATGTGAACTATAAGCCCATTGAGCTGTACCAAGACGAGAGCCGTCTGTACAACGACATTGTGGCCGCTTATGTCAAGGCCATGCACAAGTTTTATGACATGGGGCTGCGTAACTTACAACTGGACGATACCAGCTGGGGGCAATTTTGTGCGTTGGATAAAAAGGCAGAGTTTGCCAAGCGTGGTATTGATTTTGACAAATTGGCGGTGGATTATGTTGCCATGCTAAACCGCATTGTGGATGCCAAACCTGCCGACATGCAAATCACCATGCACATCTGCCGTGGTAATTTTCGCTCAACGTGGTTCTCAGAAGGTGGCTATGCTCCGATTGCCAAAGTGGTGTTTGGCACATGCCGAGTGGACGGCTTTTTCTTGGAATATGACAGCGAGCGAGCAGGCGACTTTGCCCCACTTGCCCACATCAAAGACCAACAAGTCGTGCTAGGCTTAATAACTTCAAAAACAGGCGACCTTGAAAACAAAGATGACATCATCGCTCGCATCTGTGAGGCCACGCAGTACGTGGACATCAACCAGCTTTGCCTATCGCCACAGTGCGGATTTGCCTCCACAGAAGAGGGCAATATCCTAACCGAAGAAGCTCAGTGGGCGAAGGTGGATATGATTAGAAAAATTGCTGATGAAGTTTGGGGCGAGTGATTCTGCCAAAGTAAAAACAGCAAAAAGTGAGGTTGTGGCTGATTTGGTGGTGGCGGTTTGCTTGGGACAATCCGCCTGCTGGTGTGGGTGAAAGTGGCTTTTTTACTTTTCCCAAAAACCCAACCCGAACCCAAATGGTTGAAGAAATTTTACATTACGGACAGCATAGAAAGACAGGTTTTGCTAGTCTTGAATGGAAAGATATTGTAAAATTGGAAATAGAAGCACAACATAAATTACTGGCAATTAGCAAGCATTGACAATGGTCAGATGTGGAAATTGAGCAGATTAAACGGGCATTAGCCAGATGGGAAATCGAATTGAGTGCATTACCATGATAACCGTTAAAGGATTTGTGAAAATGCCATTTGACAAAAGTGGCTACTTGCTTAATTTGACTGCTGACAATAAAAAACTTGTTATTGGCGATAATTTGTTTTGTGAAGATAAAGGCGAGTGGCAGATAAAAGGTTTTGGTTTTTCTAAAAACACCAACCATCTATTATTGGAAGTTGAGCCAGTTGGCAGTGCCAAGCCATTACAAAATGGGAATAAACTGTCTGTCAGTAAATTATAAATAGCTGCTATAAACAGCTAATTGAAATTACTGTTTATATTCCTACTTGATAGCCATGATATTTATCAATAAAATAGCGTCTTAGGGTCAAAAAAATTTACCCTTGAGCTTGCCAGTGCCATTCGGCAGGATTTGCAGGCATGTCTGAATGTTGATGATTTTGAAGATTTTGAGCTGGATTTAATGCAAAATATGGTTCATTTTGGGGAGTTTTCTAAACAAGACTTTAATAAGGTTTTTGATATCATTCGCCAACAGGATAATCTTGATAAAGACTGGCAGAAAAAACTTGTTGAGCAGATGAAGCAAGATGAACGGTTTGAACCCAAAACCCCATTTGATAACTATCTGAAGAACGGTAATTTGGTATGAATAGCTTTCAACAATTAATTGATGGCTTTTTTGCAGATGAAATATCGGCACAAGAGTATGTGGATAAGTATTTTGAATTGCACCAAAATGGTAATACAATAGAGAATGATGCTGTCTATAGTACAATATTTTTGGTTAATGATGATTATTATCCGATTGAGTTAAGAGATGAAAATGACATTAACGAAACCGAACTAAAAGCCCAGATTAAGCTTTTTTTAGAAAATGGCATTAAAAAAGGTTATGAAATTTTTCATCAATATCAAGGTAAAAACATAGCTGAGTATTATCAGAAGTAACACATACCGCTTGATAATGCTGTCTATAAACGGTTTTGAAAGCTTAACCCTTAAAACAACCAACCCCAAACCCTAATCTTACGATTGGGGTTTTTTGTTGGGGGTTAGTGGTTGATTATGTGCTATCATTACCACAGGAACAACAAAATAGGCTTATTTTGATAACAGGCACACTATGACAGCAACCGTATTTGTCAGTAACCATAAAAACACTTTAGATATGATAAGCGATGATTTGGAATTGCTTTATAATGGTGTTGTGCCAAGTCTTGCTGTGCGAGTTGGTGGTCATTTTGCAGATGTGGCAGAAGTTGATTTATGGCAAGAAAAATTATATTTTTCATTTTTGGATAAAGATGATTTTAATTATGCGTATGAATTAATCATGCAGACTTGTGATAAACACGAACCACTAAAAAAATATAAGCCAAGATTGGTAAAGCTGTTCCAGTCCGACCCAAGATTTAACCTTTGTTGTGCGTTGGGGTTAAGCTTGCTAAGCCGATGGTCATGACGAGTGTCTTCACGAGTGATGTGAAAATAACAAAAACCATCTCATAACCGATACAGTCAATGCCATGTTTGGTGGTCAGTCGGTGTGGTTGATGCGTGCTTGATAGGCATGAACCGCTTCCATGATGATGATGTTTTTGGTTTTGCCTGTTTGTTTGGCAAGCTCATCAAGCAGTTGGGCAAATTCTTTGGGGACTTTAAAGCCAATTTGCTTGACCCCACGGCGTGCGTCGCTGTCTTTTTGGATTTGGGCGCGGGTTTTGGGATTTTTGACAATCTTGGGCATTTGATTTTTTCCTAAATTGTGCTAAGCTGTGTTTAGATTTTAGGAGTGAAGCGGTGAGCTTGCCCACCGCCCCAGCCTTGATAGGCTTACCTGCTTAGTAAGCGTTATTGCTTAGTAGTAGCAGGATAACAATGATGATAACTTTGAAGAGCGTTTTCATTGTCTTATCTCCTAAGGTCGCCACCACTTGACCAGGTCGGTGGCGGTAACCCATCAGGCTTGGGTGTCCTACCACCCTTGCCCTGATGCGTTATATTATAGTAAACAATACCCCAAAAGCCAAGTAAGTCATACCCTTTTTTATCAAGATGTATGATTGCTTGGCTTTTTTGATGGCTTGGATTTCGGTTAGGATTTGGAATGCTTGACCTTTTTTTAAAATTGGCTTACGATGATGGGTAAGGAGTGGCTAGGCGTTTCCACCTAACCTGCCTTAGTAGCTGCAACTACCTTAGGCTTTATACCGTTAGTAAGCTGGATAGCTTAGCAACAGTATGGCGATGATGATAAACACTTTGGCGAGAGTTTTCATCGTCTTACTCCTTATTTTGATGGTAACGATGGCTACCATCTTACCAATCAAGTAATCCTTGCTTGATGTGTTTTATTATAGTAAACAATACCACAAAAGCCAAGTAATCATTACAATTCTTGATGACATTGTGTGATTGCTTGGCTTTTTTGTCATCAAATTTTTTATCAAAAAACAGCATTAAACTGCTCATCAAGTGATGGGCGGTATGCGTGAAAAAACAGAGTTTGGAAATGGTTTATTTTTTTGTTAAATCAGTTTAATTTACGATAAAAACAACAAGCATTATCCACCAAGCCTACCTAGACAAACAAAAACCCTGCAATCATTACGATTACAGGGTTTATATGTGGTAGGCATAACTAGATTCGAACTAGCGACCCCCACCATGTCAAGGTGGTGCTCTAACCAACTGAGCTATATGCCTATATAGGTTGGCTATTATAGCGAAAAAAACTCACTTTGCAAGCCATTTTATGTTGTTTGTTGAAATTGATTTTTTAAATATTTATTCCACGAAATTTGAGTAAATCATCTTTGTCTGTTATACAATATCTTTGCCTGTTAGGCAATCAACAATCAGGCTAAACTGTCATGCAAAGGGTGATTATGAATACAGCGTTTGAGACCTTTATCAATAACATCAGTGCTTATCCTACGGTTTTTTTTACCGCTTTAGTTTTGTTTGTGACTTTATATTGGCTGGTTGCCTTGCTGGGTTTTGTTGATATGGACGTGGTCGATGTTGGTGATATTGGCGACATCGGTGATATTAGCGACATCGGTGATATTGGTGATGCTGGTAATGCCAGTGCTGGTCTGTTGTCAGGAATTTTGCTTAAATTTGGGTTGTATGGTGTGCCGTTGGTGGTGATATTAACGGGCATTGCGTTGATTGGTTGGGTATTAAGTTATTTTTATGGCAGTTTTTTACAGGCACAATTTGGTCATGGTGTGTTACATTATGTCTTTGGTACAGGGGCATTGGTGCTGGTGTTGGTGGTGTCTATGTGGTTGACAGGGCTGATGCTTAGCCCCATTCGACGTCATATCGCCAACATTCCTAAACGCCATGCACAAAGTTTTTTGGGGCAAACGGCAGTCGTCCGCACGCTGACTGTCAATGACCGTCATGGTGAAGCGATACTAGAAGACGGGGGTGCAGGGTTGATATTTAAGGTGCGTCAGTTGATGGGTGATGACACCATCATTGTGCAAGGCGATAACGTACGGTTGGTGGCATATGACCAACAGCAAAATATTTATCAAATACAAAAAATTAATGAATCTACTGACTAATGAGGCATTTAATAATTATTTAACCATTAATTATTTATTTAACAACCTATTTAATCATTTATCACCTATTTAACCATCTATCATTCATTTAACCATTTATTTAATTATTCACACAGATTGGGAGCGGTTATGCACACTTTATTTTTGCTGGCGGCGATTGTCGTGGTGGTGTTTGTGGTCATCATGGCGATGCTTTTGATGCTTAAGGCTTTTTATTATAAGGTTGAACAAGGCACGGCACTTATCATCAATGGTGTCAATAAAATCGCTGTTCGGTTTGACGGTGGTTTTGTTTGGCCAGTCATTAACAAAAAAGAGCTGATGAAAATCTCGCTCATCACCTTGGAAGTGGACAGACGGGGTAAAGAAGGCTTGATTTGTGCTGATAACATGCGGGCTGACATCACCGTGGCGTTTTATTTGCGAGTCAATGAAACTGAACAGGACGTGTTAAAAGTCGCCAAAGCAGTTGGTGTGGACAGGGCATCGGACAAAGTGGCGGTTAATGAGCTGTTTAACGCCAAATTCTCAGAAGCCTTAAAGACCGTGGGTAAGCAGATTGATTTTGTCAAATTATTTGAAAATCGCAGTGAATTTCGTGACAAAATCGTTCAAGAAATTGGTAATGACCTAAATGGCTATGTGCTAGAAGATGTGGCGATTGATTATCTGGAACAAACGCCAAAAACTGCCCTAGACCCAAGCAACATCTTAGACGCTGAAGGCATCAAAAAAATCACCCAGCTAACCGCCATGCAAAACGTGGTTACCAATGAATTGGAACGTGATGAAGAGCTGGCAATTAAGAAAAAGAACGTTGAAACCGCCGAAGCCATGTATGAACTGGAGCGTCAACAGGCTGATGCGGCAGCCAAACAAAAACGAGAAATTGCATCTGTGGTGGCTCGTGAAGAAGCCGAAACCCGCAAAATTCAAGAAGAAGAACGCAAAAAATCTGAAACTGCCATCATCATCGTTGAGCAAGACTTGGCAGTACAACGTGAAAACCAGCAACGTGAGATAGAAGTGGCGGAACAAAATCGCAAACGGGCGGTGGTCATCGAAGAAGAAAAAGTCGCCAGAGCCCGTGAGTTAGAGATTGTCGCTCGTGAGCGTGAAGTTGAATTGCAAAAAATCGAAGCCGAACGTGCCGTAGAAATGGAGAAAAAAGAAATCGCCAACGTTATCCGTGAACGGGTGGCGGTGGATAAAACGGTGGCACAAGAAGAAGAACGCATCAAAGAAGTGCGTGAAATCAGTGAAGCCGACCGAGCCAAACAAACCCGAGTCTTGGCTGCCGAAGCGGAAGCTGAAGAAGCCAAAGTGCGTCAAGTCAAAAAAGCAGAGGCCGAAGAGCTTGCCGCCAAGCACAAGGCAACAGAAATCACCACCTTGGCAGAAGCCAACCTACAAGCCGCTGAAAAAGACGCTCAATCTAAAATCAAACTGGCAGAAGGCATCAAAGCACAAGAATCCGCCAAAGGTCTTGCCGAAGCTGTCATCATTGAAGCCAAAGCGGTGTCTTTAGAAAAAGAAGGCATTGCCAAAGCCAATGTTATCCGTGCCACAGGGCAAGCCCAAGCCCAATCTGAGCGTGAAAAAGGCATGGCAGATGCCGAAGTCATCGCCGCACGTGGGGCATCTAACGCCGCTGCTGAGCGTGAAGTTGGACTTGCCAAAGCCCAAGTGACTCGTGAACACTTCAAAGCGGAAGCCGATGGTCTGGTGGAAAAATTCAACGCCATGGGTAGCATGAGCAAGGAAGCACGAGAGCATGAAGAATATCGCATGGGTCTGGAGACTGCCCTACAAGAAGCCTTGGCATCCATCGAAGCTGGCAAAGAAATCGCCAAAGAAAATGCCGAAGTCTTAGCAACCGCTCTACAAAAAGCCAACATTGACATTGTTGGTGGTGAAGACCACTTCTTTAACAACTTTGCAAAATCATTGTCTATTGGTAAAGCCATTGACGGCTTAGCGGACAAATCCAGCACCCTAAATGGCATCATAGAAGCCGTCATTGCCAATAAAGTGAATAAAGTTGATAAACAGACCGTTCAACAATCATAAACATGGTTAAGAAAACATGGTTAAAAATAAACAACCCACAAAAGAGACAAAATGGAACGTAAAAACAACCCCTCTTTCAGCGAAAATACAGACTTAGATGCTCAGTCGCAAGCGGTTGCGTCAGGTAACGCTTATGACGTGATTAAAAAACGCTTAACCGAGCAGGGCAAACGGCTTGATGATTTAACCCAAGCTCTAAACGAACAACGTCTGGCTGAGTTCGGTGGCTCACAAATGCAGGTGATTGCCCGTACTCGCATTCGTACCGAGCATAACTGTGTGGCACGAGACATGGTTCAGGTTGGTGAGTATTTGCTGTTTGGTTATAACGTCTTTATGGGGCTAAAAAAAGAAACCCATGTTTCTGATGTGTTGAGTTTGTATCGCTTGACAACCGATGGCCCCAGCGATGCCAACAATGCCAACAATGCCATCAATGGCAATGCCAGCAATGTAGATGATGTTAAATCGGACACAACGCAGGCGGACAACCACACATTAGAAGCGGTGGATTTGGCAGGCAGTTTTTTAGACCAGGCCAACTTTGTGCAGGATTTTCATGAATTATATCGATATTACAAAAATACCCAACTGACGCAATTAATCGTCAAAGATGGCAAACTGCTCATTGCTTTTCAAATAGGTGAGCGCGTCAGCGACATTAGGGTGTTTCGTTTTGGCATCAGCAGTGATGGCAGGCAGGTTGACTATATTGATAATCGTGGTGAACGAGACATTGAGCCACCGCCACCCCATGATTTTGATTGGATACTGACCACTCGAGAGCAGATGGTCAATGGCAAGCACCCGCATATGAACATCTTAGACACGGTGTTTGTTGAGACGGTGGCAGGTAAGTTGACCATCAAGATTGAGAACAACACCGAGTCGGGGCGGGGTATTTATAGTGAGCCTGTTAATGACCAAACTCAATCACTGACTGATGCTCAAATTTATTATGCCAAGGTAGGAAATCTGATTTTGCTCAAGATTTTGCCATATCGAGAAGAGCAGTTTCGCCATTTGGTATATAACACGCTGACCGAGACAGTACTTAGACTGGATGCCATTGGTCAGTCGTGTGTGCAGTTGCCTGAAGACCATGGCATTGTGTTCCCAGGGGGGTATTACCTTCAAACTGGTGAGCATAAGCTGTTTGGCACAGATGATAAAGCCAAAGCGTTACGCTTTAAACGCAAAATCATCTCCCCCAATGGTGAAGATGTGTTGTATCTGTTTTATGACGTGGTCAGTGGTGTGATGGGGTTGTTTGGCTACAATTTGATAAAAAAACAACTGGCAAATCCCATTTATTGTAATGGTTATGCGTTGGCAGAAGATGGTTTATTGGTGTTGTTTAATGACCAGCCCGAGCCATCACGCATTCATCCGATGCAGATTTGGCAAACCCCTTATGCGTCATCAGACTATGTCAGCCAGTTACCAGAAAGTCGCAGTTTTTATGGCAAAATTGGCAACAAAGAGTTGGTGCGTGGCATCTCAGACTTATATGGCGTTACTCGTCTGATTGGCAATCAAAGCGTGTCGCAAAAACTGTACGAAGAGCTGGTGAACACCACAAGCAAGCTGTTTGATGATTATTATTGGTTGGCAGAACCACAGCTTGATGAATTGGCACAGAGTATCCGCACAATCATGGACACCAGTGAGTTGGTGATTGATGAATTCATCAAAGTTCAAAGCATTCAAAAACAAACGCAACTTGCCTTAGACCAAGCTCAGCAAGCGGTTGATGAACGCATTCGTCAGATTAAAATGACCACCTTTGAGAGCATAGATGACCACATTAAGCAGTTATCTGCCTTGCGACAACAGCAAGGGCGACTGGCTGGCTTAGAGACGTTGCGTTATCTTGACGACGATAAACTGACCCAACTACAAGCACAAATATCCCAAGCAGAAGAACAGCTTGCCAGACAAACAGTAACTTTTTTAAGCGGTGATGATGCCAAAGCCAGCTATGAAGCCACATTGGCAGACATCGAACAGCGTTTACAAACCGCCAAGACCAAAGCTGAGCTGATGCCAGTGTTGGACAGCATTAATGACACTGCCAGCGGGCTTGATTTGCTGACGGAATTGCTTGGCACATTGGACATTGCTGATGCCACTTTACGCACGCAAATCATCGATGACATTTCCGCCATTTATGCTCGCCTTAACCAAACCAAAGCCAAACTCAACCATGCCAGCAAACACTTTGGTTCTGCTGAAGCGGTGGCTCAGTTTTCCGCTCAGTTTAAGCTATTTAGTCAATCGATCACCAATGCGTTATCCACTGCCACCACACCAGAAAAATCCGATGAACAGCTTGCCAGATTGTTGGTACAGTTAGAAGAATTAGAAAGTCAATTCAGCGAGTATGATGAATTTTTAAACGACATCATCAGCAAACGTGAAGAAGTTTTTGATGCCTTTGAAAACCATAAGCAACAGCTGTTAGATGCCCAAAACCGCAAAGCCCAAAACCTAGAAGATGGGGCAAAACGGATGCTAGAGAGCATCAAAAAACGCACCCAAAGCAATGCTGGCACAGGCTTTAGCGATGAAGACGCATTAAACACCTACTTTGTTTCTGATGGCTTGGTACAAAAGGTGCGACAAGTCAGCGAACAGCTGAGACAAATGGGCTTTAGTGTCAAAGCCGATGACATTGATGCACACCTAAAAGCCATTCAAACGGACAGTTTTAAAAGCTTAAAAGACAAGGCAGATTTGTTTGAAGATGGCGGACAAATCATCAAATTGGGTAAGCACAGATTTTCTGTTAATACCCAACCGTTGGATTTAACTTTGTTGACACGCACCGCCGCCAATGGTGAGCAGGTGATGAATCTGCATCTGACAGGTACGGATTATTATCAACGTGTTGACGATGCCAGACTCAATGCCCTACAGCCTTTTTGGCAGATGACTGTGGCATCTGAATCAACAGACGTGTATCGAGCTGAGTATTTGGCATACAGCATCATTGACAGTGCCAAAAAAGGGCTGGATAACTTAAGCGAACGCAAGCTATATGATGCCTTACATCAATCGCAAACAGCCCATCATCAATCAGCCAGCCAGTCAGCGTATCGTGCTGATGGGGCATTGGCAAAACTGGTCAGAGACTATGCCACCTCTCGCTATCAGATGGGTTATGAAAAAGGCATTCATGATCATGATGCCACCTTGATATTACAGCACATATTACCTGTGTTGCAAGATGCAGATTTGCTGATTTATACCCCCAACGTGCGCACGTTGGCACAGCTGTTTTATCGGCAGTTAATGTTGGCAAGTCATATGACGACACCAAACACATTAACAAACACAACACCAACCACATTAACAAACACAACACCAAACACAATAACAAGTCATAAACTTCCAAGCCAATCATTTGCTGACTGGCACGCTGATTGGCATGGCAGTTGGCTAAGCCAAACGCAGTTGGCACAGACGCACACATGGGCAGACCGAGCCATTACCGCCCGTCAGCTACAGCAAATCTTGGGCAGTGATACAGCCAAGTCATTGTTGGTGGCAGAGATGATGCCATTGATGGCACAGTTCATTGCCAGCTGTCATGGTCATGATAAGGACAGCTCAGTCAATACACACACGGTCTTTAACCAACAGCTGGTACAACCAGCGTGTCAATATTTGGTGGAGCAGATGGGGCAGGTTGACCGAGTGGAACAACCCATCATTTGGCAAACCAGTGGTCAAGCTCAGCAGTTATATCAGCACTTACTAGAACAACTGCAACGGTCAGTTGATGGAAGTTTGGCTCAGCTTTATACCGCCACCGCCAAGCTCATCACCACCCCAAAATCAGCATATGAACTGTTGGCAACATGGTTTGAAGCCATAATCAGGCAAAAAGCACACCAAAATACGCCACATGACATAAACCATGACATAAGACATGACTTAACAACAGACGAACCAACTGACGACAAACAGACAAATCATGATGAACATCAGCACACGCATTATTTGCCAGAAGCGGTTGCCATATTTTTAACCCAGCTTAGCCCAGAGCAGCGCCAAACGTTACAAACCTCACCAACGCACCAAGCATTACAAGCATCTCAAGCATTACAAGCATTTAACCAACAACCGTCATTTAACCCACACCCATCAGCAATGCAACAAGCCATCTTAGATGACATGGCTCAATTACCAGATTTTAAGCGGTCGGTCAGTGGGTTGGATTTGCAGGTAACGGTAACAGGCATGTTGGGTAACCATCGTCGCATCAATACTCATGGCGCTCATGGCACTCATGGCAAAGGACAACAGCTGTCATTGGTGGTCGATGTGTTTATGAATCGTTTGTATCAGCATCAGCATCATATTATCCCTGCTTATCAAGAGTACCTACAATTACGCACAAAAATTTTGCATGACAGCAGGGCAGCCTTACGACTGGACGAGTTTCAACCCAGACCGCTGTCATCGTTTGTGCGTAACCAACTGATTAACCAAAGCTATCTGCCATTGATTGGGGATAACCTTGCCAAACAGATGGGGACGGTGGGTGATGATAAACGTACTGATTTGATGGGGCTGTTGATGATGATATCCCCTCCGGGGTATGGCAAGACCACGTTGATGGAATATGTTGCCAACCGTTTGGGGTTAATTTTTATGAAAATCAACTGCCCATCGATTGGGCATGATGTGACCTCACTTGACCCTGCTCAAGCCCCCAATGCCACCGCCCGTGAAGAGCTCAATAAAATCAATCTGGCGTTTGAGATGGGCAATAACGTCATGTTGTATCTGGACGATATCCAACACACCCATGCTGAGTTTTTACAAAAATTCATCTCACTTTGTGATGGCACTCGTCGCATTGATGGCGTGTGGCAAGGTAAAACCAAAACCTATGACATGCGTGGCAAAAAGTTTTGTGTGGTCATGGCAGGCAACCCGTATACCGAAAGCGGTGATTTGTTTAAAGTGCCTGACATGCTTGCCAACCGTGCTGATATTTATAACCTTGGTGATATTTTGGGTGGCATGCAAGACGCATTTGCCTTAAGTTATTTAGAAAACGCCTTAACCAGTCACCCCGTGCTGTCTGTGTTGGTCAATCGAAACATGAATGACGTGTATCATCTGATTGACAGGGCGTATGGCAAACCGCCAACGCAAGAATTGTCATATCCATATGCTGGCAGTGAAATCGCTGAGATGGTTGCCATCTTACGCCATATGATGCGCATTCAATCGGTGATATTAAAGGTGAATCAAACGTATATTGCATCGGCATCGCAAGAAGACAAATACCGCACCGAACCTGCCTTTAAACTACAAGGCAGTTATCGCAACATGAATAAAATGACCGAAAAACTCTCAGCGGTGATGAATGATGCTGAGATTGAACAGCTGATTGATGACCATTATCTTGGTGAATCGCAACTGTTGACCCAAGGGGCAGAAAGCAACCTACTTAAACTCAATGAATTGCGTGGACGGCTAAGCGAACCGCAACAACAGCGTTGGCAACAAATCAAAGCCGACTTTTTACGCAACAAAGCCCTAGGCGGTGATGACAGCGACACAGGCAACAAAATTGTGTTGCAGTTGATGGATTTGGTGTCAGGATTTGCCCAAATCAATGACAGCGTGCATCAAACAGGTGAGCGACTGCTACAGAACCAACAAGCCACTCAAAAAGCCCAGCAAAAAAACCAGCAAATCAGACACAGCCAGCAAGACCAGCTATCTGAGCAACTGACCCAACAACTGACCCAACAACTGTCGCACAGCATCATGACAGGGTTTGAACAAGTGAGCAGCCAGCTGAGCGATGCACGACAAGCCATCACTCATTGGCAACAGCAAACATGGCAACAAAAGACAACCCAAAGTGAGCATAAGCAAGGCAAAGATGAACAAAGCAACGGTGAGCAAGGCAAAGATGGGCAAGGCAAACATGAGCAAGAACATGACATGACCCAACTGGTACAAGCGGTGGATAAGCTTGGCACATCACAAACACCCCAAGGCGAGATGTTGCTACAAAAAACCTTAGAAGCGTTGCAAGGCTTGCTGTTAAGATTGGATGAAAAATTACGCCTAGATGCCAGTACCGATAACAGTGGTAAACAAATCGCCATGAATTTGGCACGGCTGAATCAAATCATTAATGACTTAGAGTGATTTAACTTTTGGTAGTGCATCAAAAAGTATGCTAATACAAAACAAGCTGAGAAATTGATAAAGAAAAACGGCAAACAAAACTACCAATGCAAAGATATTAATGCAAGTATCAATATTTTAAATCAGGCAGATAAGGTTTTAACTTTATCTTAATATTAATCGTTGGTGGGTAAGTTCTATCCCCAATTAAAAACGCCTATGGAGTTGATGTAAGTCCAAGTTCAAACGAATAAGGCAAACAACGTTGAAGTAGGAATTAAACGCTAAATTTGCCTTTGGGTAGATTTAGGTAGGTTTTAAGGAACGGTATTACAATGGATAATGAATTTGACTTCTCAACGGCAAAAAAACCACACGAAGTACCTGCTTTGCAACAGTTACAACAGGCTCATAGAAGAAGTATGCAACAATCTACCAGCCAACTGTTTGATGACGATGTGGTCGATTGGGTATCAAAGCAAGACAACAACACTAGGCAAGCTATTAATACAATGAAATAGCTGAATACTTAAAAGGTAAGTGTCAAGCTACACACTCTGTAATTTCATCTCTTCAAGATAACTGCGAATGTTGGACACATAGTGCATACATTGCACATAGCGTCCATTACTTTGGGCATTGTCTGCCAAATGGGCATAAACATTGCTCCAGCTGTTGGCATCTTTACCCTCTTGGATAAGCTTGGCTTGAATGTCTTTAACGGCATAAGGCCCCATGTTATAAGCCGCCAACGCAAACCATATGCGATCAGGGGCAGGCACATCAGCAAACTCAGCCTTAAGCAGCTCCAGATACTTAGCACCGCCACGGATACTTTGCACAGGGTCAACCCGATTGGACACGCCCATTTGTTTGGCGGTGCTGTTGGTGAGCATCATGATGCCTTCCACGCCAGTGGGTGATATGGCATTGGCGTTGAGATGTGACTCTTGATAGCCCATGGCGACCAAAAGCTCCCAATCATGGTTGTATTCATCGGCATGGGTCTGAAAAGATGATTTATAATTTGGCAACTTTTCTGTCAATGCCTTGGCAAAATGTTGCTGATTGTAGTCATCTTTAAGCAGATTTTGGTTATAAAAGTGAGCAATCTTGGCGGTATCAAGCACCTGCACATCATCGCAAATATAATGGCTGGCATGCAAAGCCAGAGCATCAGAACCCTCTTTAAACGTCCAGCTGACTTTAGGATTAAGCCCATAACGGGTCAAAGTGGCATCACGCCCACAGCTTAAATTCAGCTCAGACAACCCCATGTCATTAATCATTCGACTGCTTGCCACGGTCAATGCCATGTCCACATCGCCAAAGCGCACCGCATTTAAGGCATCTTGTTCATCATCATAAGACAGCAAATTAAGCGTCACACCCAAATCATTGGCATAACCACGAGTCAAATCATAACCAAAACCATGCTCAAAGCCATCAATGGAAAAAAACGTACTGTCACCATGCACAGCCGCCACGGTCAATGCTTGGCGCATCATCACTTTGGCATGGGCAGTTTTGGCATCGCTACCCAAAGTGGTGTTAAAAGTGGCGTTATTTGCCATGCCATGCTCAAATGTGGTTAAGCTTTTGGCAGGCAATGACAACATCGCAATGGCAACCATCTGTAATATTTTTTTGGTCTTAATATTTTTGGTCTTGATAAAACGAGACATTGCCAATGACGGTGTGGGGGGGCGTGTGAGATGTGCAAAATAACGGGTGAAACGTGTGATAGGTTTAGCCATTCCTTTACCATACAAATGTTGATAATCATATTGACAACCAGGTTAATAACGGTTAATAACACTTGATAACGATGTCGTTAATCTTGATAACCCTGTTGATAATGGTTATCAACACTGATAACGATGTCGACAATATTAACAATGACGGTTAACAACGGTTAACAATGACGTTGCCAATGACAATGAAAAAACAGCTTAAAAAATCAGCCATATCCATAAAAAACAGTGAATATTGGCGAATATTGGTAATCATTATGGGTAAAAAAGTGCAGATATCAAGTTTGTAAAGGGTTAAACGGTATTTTTTTGGCGATTTTGTTACAAAATATAAGCGAATTTGCCCATTATTTGCACAGCTGACAAAATAATGAACAAACTGACTGTCCAGTCTTTTTAACAATCAGCATTCAGCAAAGTTGTCAATTTAAGTTTGTTAACTGCGTGTCAACTGCGTTTATCAACTGCGTTTTTTACCAACTCGATACAAAATGATGGCAAAAATTTGCTCACCAGATAAGCCAAACCGAGTAACATATAAAGCCACAACGTATCAACGCATCAAAGCGATTAACACAACGCATCACGCATCACAACCTTTTAGATGGCAACGACATGGCAAGCAACCACCACCCACAAACCCCCAACCACCCACAAACGCCCCAAACGCCCCAAACGCCCAACCGATCCAAGGCGTTGATTTGGCTGCCATGGGTCTTGTTGGTTGCGGTGCTGGTGGCATTTTTGTGGTACTTCATCACCACCCAAGCACACCCTTGGCAATCGCCAACCGACTGGCAACCGCCAAGAGAACCATTAACCAATCACCCTGTTGCCATTCCCAACAATGCCAACAATCCCAACAATGCCAACAACGCCAACAACACATCAGAGCAAGCGTATCCAAACCCAGCTGATAAAGTGGTGTCTTATCATGATGCGGTGGCAAAAGCCGCCCAATCCGTGGTTAACATCTACACCACTCAGCATGTCAGCCAAAATCCGTATATGGCCGATCCAATTTTACGCCATTTTTTTGAGTTTTATGGCGGGTCGCCCAACCAAGGACACAACTCAACCAACTTGGGTTCTGGGGTGATTGTTTCAGAAGACGGCTACATCGTTACCAATGCCCATGTGATTGAAAAGGCAGATGAAATTATTGTTGCGCTCAATGATGGGCGTAAAGGGCGTGCCACGGTGGTTGGTACAGACCCTGAAAGCGATTTGGCAGTGATACGCCTTGACATGACCAATCTAAAACCGTTGGCATTTCGAGAAACACCCATACAAATCGGCGATGTGGCGTTGGCGATAGGCAACCCCTTTGGGGTGGGGCAGACGGTCACTCAAGGCATCATCTCTGCCACAGGGCGGACAGGCTTGGGCGTGAACACCTTTGAAGACTTTATCCAAACCGATGCCGCCATCAACCCCGGTAACTCTGGCGGAGCATTGGTGGACGCTTATGGGCAACTGATTGGCATCAACACCATGATATTTTCTCGCTCTGGTGGCTCGATGGGCATTGGCTTTGCCATTCCCATTGCCTTGGTTGAGCAGGTGATGAACGCCCTTATCCAAAGCGGTAAAGTCAGCCGTGGTTGGCTTGGCATAGAAGTGCAATCCCACATCAAAGACCCCACCCAATTAGACACCACCACAGGCGTACTGGTGATGAACGTGGTATCAGGTGGGCCTGCTGCCCAAGCAGGATTAAGGGCAGGGGACATCATCTTAAGCATCGATGACATTGAGATGACCGATGCCAACCACCTTATCCAATACGTGGCGCGCAAATTGCCCAATACCATGCTTGATGTGCAGGTGTTGCGTCAAGGTCAGACCATACGCTTGCCCACGACCTTGGCAGAAAGACCCAACCAGCAAGAATTGTTATCTAACAGCTTTACCCTACCCAATCAACTGCCCCCTAAGGCCCTACCACAAGAGCCAACAGACACAGACAGTCTGTCAAATCAGGGCTTTAGTCAAGGCATGGGCAACCAGCTGTCAGAAGCAGAAAGAGAGCAAATGCGCCAAAGGTTATTGGAACTGTTTAGCACCCAACGGCCACATTGATTCCGCTTTTTTACCCACCCTTTAACCCAAAAGCCACCCTTTCACTTAACCCAAAATTAACCCAAAAATCCAAAATCAATCCAAATCCAAACACACCACCCCTTGTATCTGACACACGCACGGCAACAGCTCATCATCTTTAAGATGTGCCATCGGTGGGCTGGGGTAGGTGATGGGCAGGCTATGACCAATCACCCGACTGCGACAACTGCCACAGTAGCCTTGTTTGCATTGATAACTGACATCATGCCCTGTTCTGATAAGACCATCAAGCAGGCTTTCGCCCTCATGCAGATAAAAACGTTGTCGTTTGGTCACCACCCAAGTCATCTCTCTGTCCAAATTCTGTCCAAATCTATTTTACCAAATCTATCTAGCCATGTTATTCAATGCCAATGTCCGCTAATATCAACCTATGCTGTCAATGATATCAAGTGGTTGAACTGGCTGTGGTGCTTGTGTTTATTTGATTGAGATGCAAAAACCTCTTACAGTATGTAAGAGGTTTTTGCATCTCAAGGACATGGCATGCAGATCAATTATTCTTTAGGTGGCATACAAATGTCATTTTGAACTTTAATGACATTGCGATAGGCAAATGGGCTTTTCTTGTTTGGTCGATAATCATCTGTGATATCTCCAGCCGAAACTGGAAATTCAACTCGGTTAAGCTGAGTTTTTGACTCTGTGCCACCCACTTTGGTGGATACCACAATCTTGGCTGTAAACCATTGTGCGGTATCTTTGGGATAGCGAATCTTAAAGTCAAGCTTACCTGTGGCATCAGTTCTCAACTCTTTAGTGCCATCTGCCTCAAGAGGAGTGGCATCACGGCTTAAGATGGTTATAGGATTATATGGATCAAGCTTGCCATTTTTATTGGTGTCTTCATTTTCATCTAATTTACCATTGTTATTGGTGTCTTCTGCCTTACAAGTTATCTGAGATTCTGAAGCAGATTTAGGTTTTATATTACCAAGAAGCATCTTATCAAAATCTTGATAATGGGGGAAGAATTTAAGCTTCCATTCGATTTTATCGTCTTGCCCTGGCCCTTGAGGCTTGGATTCAGCAACATACATACCCCCTCGATAATAATCAGGGGAGATGGTGATGGAGACACTTTGATTGGCAGCAGGCTTACCAAAGCTATTGGTAACATACACGGATGCATCTCTATAATAGTAAATGTTTTCTAATGTGCTTAACTTATCCGACAAGCTAATCCCAATAAAGGAAGCTTGGTTTTGCACAGTCAGAGAAATGTCTTTTACTTGTTTGCTAACTTGCTCTTCTTTATTACCCACACGCACGGCTTTAACGGTTGAGCGAATGGTTACGCCATTGTCAGCGGTTGGGACTTTGCCAGCAAAGTAGCTGATGTGCGCTTGACCGCTGTCATCGGTGATGGCATGGCTACTGCCGATGCGGCCGCCTGAAGCATCAGAGATGAGTGAGAACTCAACGATGGCATTTTTGATGGGTCTGTTTTGACCATCTTGCACCGTTGCTGTGATGGTGGCTTCACCATTGGGGTTGACAAGCGTGATGTCTGAGCTGAGTGTCAGACTATTAATCTCTTTAGACACAAAGGTCATCGTTTCACTCAGCAGTGTTGTGCCATCTTGTTTGGTTACTGTGATGGTCGCAGAGCCAGGTGCATCAGAATCTATCTTGATCTGTGCCATACCACCATTAATCATAACTGGTACACGAGTACCTGATGAATTGCTAGTGTTGCCATTGCCATAAGTGAGAGTGCCTTTGGTGGTCGACACATAGACAACCTGACCATTTAGAGAATGGGGGAAATTTAGCTGGATGGTGGCTTGCTTTTTTGTGCTGCCCTGATTGGTTAAGACTTCGTTATTGACAGCATCTTTGTTGTCTTGTTTGGTGGACATTGTCACATTTTGGGCTGTGATTTTGGTTAAGGTGTATAGGTTGTTAAAGGTTTGCTGTGCCTGTGTTTGAGTATCACGAACACGAATGGCAAGATTCAGCTTGTCGCTGACCGCTGTACCCAAACCAGAGACCATCTGTTGAATATGGTATTTACCTTGGGCGTCTGTTATCGCTGTGGCAATGACGGTGTCAGGTGCATCCATATTTACCAGTTCAACGGCTGTGTTTGCAATGGGTATGGCAACATTATTTATCACCTGTCCAGTCACAAGCTTACCTGTGAAAATTACCATGTCGCTGTCTTTCACTGATGTTTTGGAGACGGTTGGGGTGATGATTTGAGTGCCTTGTATGTTAAACTCCATCTCTTGCGACTCTTCGTCATGCTCACCATCATTGACGATGACTTTAATCTTGGCAGTATGGTTGAGTTTGGCTGCCAAACCAGTGTCGGACTGTATCAAATCAACCGTAACCAATCCATTTTCATCAGTGCGAAGATTGGAGGGTTTGCTAAATGATAAGCCCTTATCAATGCCTTCAACCATCTGAAGTTGGACGGGAGCACTGGCGATGATACCACCATTTTTGTCTGTCACACGAATGGTTAAGGTGGCGGTGTCAAAGGCGGTGGTCATCGTTTGTTTTGATGGGCTGACAAACAGCTTATAAAGTTTGTTTTCTTGACTGTTTTTGCTACGAATGGTCGTTGAGCCAGTAACGGTTGAATTGGATATGGCTGGATATGCCTTGACTTGAACCCCATTGGCTTGAAGTGCTTGTTTTGCTTTTGTCAAATCTGAAATGGCAATTTCAATGGTTGCTTGACCTTTTTCGTTGGTAGTAACAATTGAGCCTGTGTTATTGATCAATCCAGTGTTGTTGCCCAGTTCAAATCTAACTTGAGCATTTGGTACTGCTGCCCCAAACTCATCTAAAGCAGTGGCGGTAACATTGACTTTTGCGTCTTTTGTTAATTTCATGATGGCATCAGGTGACAGTATTAGGGTTTTTATCGCATCAGCAGCAATCCCTTCTTGGGTTTTTAAAGTCACTTTAGCATTTTTGTTACCAGTGGTTGCTGTTAATGTCAGTCCATGGGTTTTTAGCTGGTACTTTTGACCTGGGGTTAATGCACCAACTTTTAGTTTTAATGTTGCTTCACCTTGGGCATTGGTTTTGGTACTAAGCGGTGTCAGCTTGATAAGCCCTGAGCTGTTATCATTAAAGGTTACTGGCATATTTGCCAGTGCATTGCCTTTGTTGTCATAGACTTTGGCAGTGGCAGTAATTACTGCATCGGGTTCGATGTTTAAGGTAGTGATATCAGTGGTCAGCTCTACTTTATCAATCTTATCGACTGTATCGACAGATAATTGTAATGCGTTAGCTTGTGTGCCATTTGATGAGGCATTGATGGTATAAGATCTGATATTTTTGACATCAACGACTTCAAATTCAATCTGAGCATTCCCATTGTTATCGGTGGTGATGGTAGATGGTGAACGGCTGATGATGCCTGTGTCTTTTAATGATGGCAATGTGAATGTTACCGCTGCATTGGCGATACCACCGTTTTTGTCATCTGCCACTCGTGCAGTCACAAAAAATCGATGACCAATCGTTAAAGGAATGGATTGGGTGGTTGATGTCAGGGTAACAGAACTCACGTCAGCGTGATTGACTTTTTTACCTTTAAGAGTTAATTGCCTATTTGAAACGCCTGGACTATTGGCGGCTGAAACAGTTATTTTCACACCAGATTCTGAGTCATTTTGAGAGCCCAAAAGTCGATTTTGTTGTGCGGGAGTCAAATCTGATTTGATTTCTAGCGTGATGGCTGCCTCACCTTTTTCGTTGGTTGTTACTGTTGAGCCTGTGGTATTAAACACACCTGTCAAAGTGGGATCTGTGACGTTAAAGGTCAGCGTTTGGTTGGCGACGCCACCTTTGTCAGCATCTAAAGCGATGGCTGTGACCAACACTTTACTGCCTTTAGACATTAAGATGGTGTTGCTGTCGGCGACAACTGAGATGCTGGTTACTGACTTTTTGCTGGTTTTTTTGGCTTTTAGGGTGAGAGGTTGAATTGATGTGCCATTTGGTACTGTGGCATTAATTGTGATGCCAGCCTCTAGTTTTTGACGCTTGTCAGACCCTAATGATTTAATTTGTAGTCGAATGGTGGCATTACCATTGTTATCTGTTTTAACCGTAGAACCACTAAGATTGATGATGCCGAACTCATTAAATTCTGGTACTGTAAACGTGACAGGAACATTTGCTAAGCTACCACCATTGGCGTCTGCCACAGATGCCGTAACTTCAATGATTTTATCAAGCTCTATGTCAAAAACAGGTGTTGGTGAATACAATCCCACTTTTTTGACCTTGCTAATATTAGCTGAAGGAGAGTTTGTGTCTGCTTGAATACCCTGCAATTCTAACATGCCCCGTATGGTTTGTGGTTCATCCCCCATTGTGTTGTTGGCTGTTGCAGTTATCCTAATGCGGTTATCAAGCAGTCTTTGTTTATGTTTTTCTGATTTGACTTCTAACTCAATGGTGGCTTCACCGTTGGCATTGGTCAGTACTTGATTGGTATCAGATATGGCATAAACGCCAGTCAATGTTGGGTCTTCAAGTTCAAATTGAACAGGAACGCCACCGATGCCTGTGTTTTTGGCGTTTAATACAGAAGCGGTGACGGTGATTTTTTCACCAACTTTAACATTAAATTGTTGTTGTGCATCTGGTGTGGTTAAGGAGACTGTTCTGACATCAAATTTTTGCTCAGATGCAATCTTTGGATCAACAGTTTTAATGGTGATGGTTTCGTTAAAGTTTTTGCCATCAACCTTTGCCCCAATACTCACACCATTTTTTAACTCTGGTGATAAAGATTTAATCTCAAACTCAAGTTTTGCTTCACCTTTATCATTGGTGTTCACAGTGGTACTGCCATTAGCAACCAGCCCGACATGTTTATTTAGATTAAATGTTACTGGCTTGTTTGGAATTGGACTGCCATTTTTATCTAAGATGATGGCGGTTACTGTGACGGTTGTGCCTGTCTTGTGGGCAATAGTGGTATTTGATGTGGTGATTAAGCTTTTACCTAGGTCAGCTTCAATGTTGGTTGGTGTTGATGATGGTGGTTTTGAATCAACACCTTGTATGGTCTTTTTACTCTCTTGATTACCGACTTTGGCTGTGATGTCGATGCCATTGATGAGCTGAGTTTTTTGTTTGTCTGTCAAATCGGATAGATTGACCGTTAACGTGATGATTGCCTGACCTTTTTCGTCAGTTTTTAAGTTACTTACGCTGTTATTAAGCACCCCAGTGTCTTTAGGATTTGGAATGGTTACGCTGACAGGCACGTCTGCAACGCCTTGGTTGTTGGTGTCAAGTGCATGAACGGTTAAGGTAACCTGTACGTTGTTGTTATTTTGGTCGCCACCTGCATTTTTTTGGTCTTTTTGTAAATAAAATTTGCCATCACCGACTATATGGATGCTAGCAACCTTAGCGATATTTTTTTTGGTGGTATCATCTGTGTCTGTGCTTGGGTCAGTTGGATTTTTTGAAATGGGTGGGAGTAAGGTGTCATTACCACCGCCGCTACCACCACCACAACCTGCCAATGCCACCGCCGCTGCTAAAGCAGACACTTGAAAAGATTTTGCTAAAATAGATGATATGGTCATGAGACTATCCTTTATGTAAGGTTTGAGGCGTGAATTTCTAAAAGAAGAGTAACACACTTAGAAGAACTTAGAATATAGAGGTTGCATCATGTAAAATAATTTGGCTAAGCGATTACAAGCAATTACGCACGGATACTTTTTATTATGCTAACTTTACTAACTTTACTGAAAATATACAAGTATTTTTACTGACAATCTGCAACTATTTAATTAACCATTATTTTAATCATGCTTGTTTAAGATGTTAAGGCTGATGCCACTGTGTTAATATGGTGTTAAAAAGTTTACCTAAACTCACTTAATGATGAATTTGGCATTTTTGCTCTTATGGCTTTACTGTTACGAGCTTTCACAACTCAAAATCATCAAAATCATGCTCAGACAAATCCGCATCAATCTGCCCAACCAAATAAGAGCTGATTTCAGTTTCTTGTGGGGCAACTTGCACATTGTCCGATGACAGCCATGTGTTGATCCAAGGAATGGGGTTGGACTTGGCATCGGCAAATAAGCTTGGCAAGCCCACCGCCTCCATGCGTAAATTGGTGATGTACTCCACATATTGGCTTAAGATGTCTTGATTTAGCCCAATCATCGAGCCATCTTTAAACAAATAGCCCGCCCACTGCTTTTCTTGCTCAGCTGCCTTACGAAATATCTCCACGCATTCATCATGGCAATCTTTGGCGATTTGTGCCATTTGTGGGTCATCTTTGCCCATCTGCATGATGGCAAGCATGTGCTGCGTGCCTGTCAGATGCAGCGCCTCATCACGGGCAATCAATTTGATGATTTTGGCATTGCCCTCCATCAGCTTGCGTTCAGCAAAGGCGAACGAACACGCAAACGACACATAAAAGCGAATGGCCTCCAACACATTAATCGCCATCAGGCACAGATACAGCTGTTTTTTTAGTGAATACAAGCTCACCGTCAGCGACTGCCCATCAACCTGATACACCCCCTCACCATACAAAAGATACAACTGAGCATCACGATACAACGCATCATAATAATCAGCGATGTCTGACGCACGCTCCAAGATGGGCTGATTGTCCAAGATGGCATCAAACACCACGCTGGGGTCATTGACAATGTTGCGAATGATGTGGGTATAACTGCGAGAATGAATCGTCTCACTAAACGACCAAGTCTCAATCCACGTCTCAAGCTCAGGGATAGACACCAACGGCAACAGCACCACATTGGGCGAACGCCCTTGAATGGAGTCCAGCAAGGTCTGATATTTCAGATTAGACAAAAAAATGTGCTGTTCATGACTGGACAAATGAGCAAAGTCAATGCGATCACGAGACACGTCCACCTCTTCAGGTCGCCAAAAAAATGACAACTGTTTTTCAATCAACTGTTCAAAGATGGGGTGCTTTTGTTGGTCATAACGAGCCACATTCACCGATTGGCCAAAGAACATCGGTTCGGTTAATGGGTTGTTTTTGCTTTGGTTAAAAATGGAGTAGGTCATATGGGCCACCAGATAAGACGATAAAAAAATAATAAAAAACACAATTAGTGAGATATTAACTGACATATTAACATAAATTGCCGAAACAGATTATTTGGTCTATTTGTATGGTTTTTTTTGTTGTCTTACTGGTGAGAGCTTGACAACGACGCAAGATTAACCGACACTACTCATCATATAAAAAAGTAGGGCAAATCATTAAATCGATAACTTTTGGTTATGCCATTCATAATCGATGCCATTTATGATGAATGCCATCCATAAATGAATACTGCCCATAAATGAATACCATCCATGGTTAATTATTCAGTGCTTAAAGGAGATGAGGGTGGCACAACAACATCAACAACGTGAAAACTGGTCTGGACGTTCGGCGTTCATCATCGCCGCCATCGGTTCGGCAGTTGGCTTGGGTAACATTTGGCGTTTTCCTTATGTGGCGTATGACAATGGTGGTGGGGTGTTTATGGTGCCTTATGTCATTGCCCTGTTTACCGCTGCCATTCCTTTGCTGTTTTTAGACTACATCGTCGGTCATAAATATCGCAGTGCCGCCCCCATCGCTTATCAACGCATGATTGGGTCTGCCCAATATGTCGGTTGGTGGCAGACCTTGGTTTGTTTGGCGATTGGCATTTATTATGCGGCGGTCATCGTCTGGGCAGGCAGTTATATGCTGTTTTCGTTTGGGCAAAAATGGGGTGAGGACACCACTCAGTTTTTTGTCAGTGATTTTATTCATCACACAGGTGATTTAACCAGCACCTTTGTGCCATCGATGTTTTTTGGCTTATTGCTGGTGTGGGCGGTGTCATTGGTCATCATGTATGGTGGCATTCGTAAGGGCTTAGAGATTGCCAACAAAATCTGCATTCCCTTGTTGATGGTGTTGTTTGGCATCATGGTATTTAAGGCGATCAATCTACCAGGGGCAAACATCGGTTTGGAGGCGTTTTTTTACCCCGATTGGAGCAAAATGGCAAACCCTAACGTTTGGCTTGCCGCTTATGGGCATGTGTTTTTTTCCTTGTCTGTGGGTTTTGGCATCATGGTTACCTATGCCTCTTATCTGAAAAAGAACACCAATTTGACAGGCTCAGGGTTGGTGGTGGCGTTTGCCAACTCAGGTTTTGAGTTGCTGGCTGGCATTGGTATCTTTGCTGCCATTGGTTACATGGCACAAGCAACAGGGCAAAACGTGGCAGAAGTCGCCACAGGTGGGGTAGGGTTGGCGTTTTTTGTCTTCCCAAAAATCATCTCAACCATGGGCAACAGTGGCGATTTTATCGGATTTTTGTTTTTCGGATCGCTGGTTGTGGCAGGCATCAGCTCACTGGTCAGTATTTTAGAAGTGCCAGTGTCAGCATTTCGTGATAAATTTGCTTGGTCACGTAACAAATCAGTCACTGTCGTGGCAGGATTATCGGCTCTGGTGTCTATTTTGGCATTCTCAACGGGCAGTTCGTTGATTTTGGTGGATGTGATTGACCAATTTTCCAATAACATTGGCATCGTCATGGGTGGTTTGATGTCGATTGTGTGGGTGTTTTGGTTTAACCGTCATAAAATCCCCGAGCTACTTAACCACATTAATGCCATCTCAAGCATCAAATTGGGCAAGTTTTGGGTGTTTATGCTCACGGTGGTCACGCCGATTGCCTTGTTGATTACCTTGACCTTAAAGCTGTTTGACTTGATTAAGACCCCATACGAGGGCTATTCAAGTCTTGTGTTGATGCTGTTTGGTTGGGGCGTGGTGCTGTTTTTTGCCATCGGTGCGTTTGTCTTAAGTCGCATCAAAGGCAATCATGCCGATACTGACCATAAGTCCATTGACTGATTTTTAAAGCCAAATTAAATCAATACCGATAAAAGGAGAAAACTCATGTCCACCACCGCCATCATTTTTATGCTGATTGCCATGATATTGATATGGGGAGGTCTGATACTTGCCACCTTACATCTAATAAAAAATCCTGACCTACCGATGGAAGAATGATGACGCTCTGACATGTCTTAAAAATGGGGCATGATTGAATAGTGGCATGACCGCATCAGCCCATCAAAAAAACCACGTCATGGTTCATCTTGGCGTGGTTTTTTGATTCGCAAGGCATAAAAAAGTAAGCGAGCCAAAACTAAGACCGTGCAGAACAACAAAAAACCCTAGCAGGTAGCAAGGGCTTTGGTTTTGGGCGGTAGGTTAGCCAAAAACTTCTGAATGGGAATTTAGGCGAGCCAAATGCAAGGTTTCGCCATCAATCTTATAAATCAAAACCAAATCATTAGCCACATGGCAATCACGCCAACCTTGCCAATTGCCAGTCAGTGCATGGTCTTTATCCAAGTTTGTTGTTAGCTTGATTTTACGGATATCACGGTCAAAGTTTTTACTGGTCTTGATTGGTAACATAGCCATGCTCCGCCAAAAATTCATCAAGATTGGCATATGGCGTACCACCACCATTTTCAAGCTCTTTCATTGCTCTAATCGTTACCGCATTTGGCTCATAGTCGGCTTGATAGTTTAGGCTTAGGGGGAATTTGCGAGTGGCGACAAGCTCCAAAAACAGCATTTTGACCGCTTGGCTTGGTGAGATGCCGTAACCGTCCAAAATCGCCTTGGCTTGGTGCTTTAAGTCATCATCAATACGGATATTTAAATTTGAAGTTGTCATAATTTAGGCTCACATTGCAAATAAATTTATTTACATTGTAAAGCCATTTTGGGCAAAATCAAGCGATATGCCAACCTAGATACCATCACTTTTATCATTTTTTTGAAAAATAGGCGGTACATCATATTTTTGTGGGCGGTTTGTCGGTCAAAACTAACCACAAGGCATAAAAAAAGCGACTCTATCAGCACATCCTCGGCACACATTGTGTCTACTACCGTTGCTACCTTCCGGTCCTGGCGGAGTTCATAGGACAATGTTGCGAGGCTACCAATAGAGCCACCAAGGACACATTATACATAATTTTGACAAAATTGCAATGGTGATGTGTCAATTAATCACTTAAAATTGACACATCATATCATGTTGATATCACATATTGATGTCATAATGATTTCACACTTTGACCGATTTTATATCCCAATTTTATTCATAGGTATGTTATGAAAACACCCAACATAAAACCACCCAAAAAAATCACCCTAGTAAATATCAAACGTGCCAGTAGCATGGCATTAACAGCCTTGACAACATTAACAACATTGGCAGTTTTCTCAGGCATCGCCACCGCTGTTCACGCCCAACCAACAGGCTATGATCAGCTCAGTTTTAGCACCCAAGTCAGTGATGAGATTACTAATGATGAGGTGCAAGCCAGCCTATACAAAAAAGCCCAAGCCACCACCGCCAAAGACCTTGCCACTCAGCTGAATGCTGCCATCAACCAAGCCATGATAATCGCCAAACGCTACCCAAGCATCACCGTCAGCACAGGGCAACAAAACACTTACCCAAGATATGATGACAATCATCAAATCATTGGCTGGACTGGGGAAGCTTATGTGCAAATCAAAAGTGGTGATATGAATGCGGTCAGTCAGCTGATTGCTCAGCTACAAGACAGTCTGTTGATGGGTGACATTCATTTTACGGTGTCAAAACAGCGTCAAAACCAGATAGAAAATCAGCTTAAAGAACGGGCATCAAAAGCATTTCAAGAGCAGGCTAACCATTTAGCACGCACTTGGGGAGCAAGTGGCCATCGTCTGATCAGTGTCACTCTCACCAGCAACACCCATCAGGCGCCAGTACCGATTGAATCTATGTATTCATTGGCAAATGCACAACTGACCGCTGTTCCTACTCAAGAGTTTGAATCAGGTAACAGCGTCATCAGTGTGATTGCTGATGGTAAGATTGAACTGGTTCGTTAGGGCATTTTTGCCACGTCAGCAAATGGATTGTCTTGTCTTAGGTTAAAATACAGCTTTTGATACCAAGGCAAGCTGTCATAAACTGCCTTTTTGCGTTGTAAGGCACGCTTATTTTGTACTGCCAAGTTGTTTTGAATGACATAAATGGTCTGATTGACTTGGCTTAGCGTGCTTGTGGGGTGGCCATCGCCATGACTGATGATTTGAGCGGTCAGCGTGTGTTCACCGGGGTTCAGATCAAGGGTGGGTATGCTGGCAGTCAGTCCTTGGCTGATGGGCTGTCCGTCAAGCAATATTTGTACTGTGTCATTGGCATCTAGGCTGGGGGTAACGCTCAGTTGAACATCAATGTTTTGTGCTGGACGGCGATAGGGGGTTGGCTCACTTGGGCTGATAAAGGTGAGCTGATAACGTTTGGGCGTTTGGCTGTTTTGATGATTGTTTTGATGATTGGCGGTGGCACTGGTGTGATGGCTTGAAGCAGGGGCAGGCGTGTAGGTGGGTGTGGTGGCAGAAGTAGGGCTGGTACTGATGCTGGTTATGTCGCTGGCGGTGTCTTGGTACTGATTGGGACGGTCGGTAAAGATAACCCTGCCATTGTTGTCGGTCACTTTATAAATTGGGGTCGCTGTTGCGGTTAGGCTTGCCCCACCAGTCAAGGCAAAAAGCAAGATGGCAGAAAACGTGCTAACGGTATTAACGGTATTGGGCTGCATAAAATCACCATAAAATAGACAGATGTTGTTGACATGGTCATTATATTATCAATAGTCAGTGAATTTAAAAACCCAGCTGATTGATATTCACTGGGTTTTTAAAATGTGTTCTAACAATCAGTTTGCCAATGGCTGATTGGTAACTGATTAACTGATTAACAACTATAGTACATGTCCATTTCCACAGGGTGTACGGTCACATTGAGCCGTTGTGCTTCTTCTTGTTTTAAGGCGATGTAAGCTTCTAGCATCTCTTTGCTAAACACATCTCCTTTTAACAAAAAGTTCATGTCATCTTTTAATGCTTGTAAGGCAACTTCTAAGTTTTCTGCCACGGTTGGGATTTGGGCTTCTTCTTCTGGTGGCAAATCATACAAGTTTTTGTCTGCTGCGTCTCCTGGGTGCAGTTTGTTTTGAATGCCGTCTAAACCTGCCATCAGCAAGGCTGCAAAGGCAAGATAAGGGTTGGCAGCTGGGTCAGGGAATCGGGCTTCCACACGAATGGCTTTTGGGCTAGAGACATGTGGAATGCGAATGGATGCCGAGCGGTTGCGAGCCGAATATGCAAGCTTAATGGGTGCTTCGTAATGTGGCACAAGGCGTTTATAGCTGTTGGTTGCAGGGTTGGTGATGGCGTTTAATGCGCGGGCGTGTTTGATGATGCCACCGATGAAGTATAGGGCGGTTTCTGATAGACCTGCGTATTCATCGCCAGCAAAGGTGTTCTGTCCGTCTTTGCTGATGGAGATGTGAACGTGCATTCCTGAACCGTTATCACCAACCAAGGGTTTGGGCATAAAGGTGGCGGTTTTGCCAAACTGATGGGCAACGTTATGCACCACATATTTAAGTTGTTGTACTTCGTCTGCCTTACGCACCATGGTATTAAATGACACGCCAATCTCAGACTGGCACGAGGCAACTTCGTGATGATGCACTTCAACACGTCCTTTGCCCATGATTTCTTCGATACGCTCACACATCACTGATCGCATGTCTTGACTGCTGTCGATGGGTGGCACAGGCAAATAGCCCCCTTTGACATGAGGGCGATGTCCTGTATTGCCCCATTGGTATTCGGTGTCGGTTGACCAAGCGGCTTCTTCAGCTGTGATGGTGTGCCTTGCTCCTGACATGTCGATGGACCATTTGACATCATCAAAGACAAAAAACTCTGGTTCAGGGCCAAAAAATGCCGTGTCACCAATGCCTGTTGATTTTAGATATTCTTCGGCACGGCGAGCGATGGAACGTGGATCACGGTCATAACCTTGTAATGTAGAGGGTTCAATGATGTCACAAGTTACCACCACCGTGGGTGAGTCAAAAAATGGGTCAATAAACGCCGTATTAGGGTCAGGGCGTAAAATCATGTCCGATGCTTCGATGCCTTTCCAGCCAGCAATGGATGAACCGTCAAACATTTTGCCATCTTCTAGCACGTCTTCATCAATGCTGTCAGCAGGATAGCTGATGTGATGCTCTTTGCCACGAGTGTCAGTAAAGCGAAAATCCACCCATTTGGCATTGGCTTTTTGGATAAGGTCAAATAACTTGTTGGACATGGCAGTCTCCTATTTAAGTTGGTGAAATCTATTAAGTTGGTGATATAAGATGGTGTGTTGGTTTGTGGCACATTGTTTGCTTGTGGCATATTGATGGTGGCATATTGGGCATTTGATTGTTGATTGTGGCACAGTTGAGACCGACTATGCAACCATATAAGCAACCATATGACATAAGCAACCATATGATGATGCCATCATACATCAGCGGTGAGATAAAAGTGATGGTAAAAGCAGGGCTAAAAACAGCCAGTTAATTTCTACCCAAATCCAGTTTATAATACCCAATTATGAATAGATTAATTAGCATAAACGAAGCGTCAAAACGATTAGGTGTCTCTATTTCTGCTCGTTTATACGGCTCACAAAGCAAGAAAAACAAAAAAGTCTTAGAAACAGTTAAGGCAATGTTGGAATGACTATAATTCGTGGACACATCATTGAGCTAAAACCTAACAACACCCAAGCTACTTATTTTAAAAAAGCGTGTGGCGTTGCTAGATTTGCCTATAATTGGGCATTGAGCGAGTGGAAAAAGCAATACGAACAAGACAAACAATACCGTGATGACTGCCTAGCCAAAGGCATACAGATTGATGAAGACAAACTGAACAAACCCACACAAGGCAAACTAAGAAAACAGCTTAATGCCATTAAGCGTGAACAGTTTATTTTTATGACCGAAGTTACCAAATGCTCCCCACAACTTGCCATTATGCAGCTTGGAGATGCCTTTAAACGCTTTTTTAAGGGTAAAAGCAAATACCCCCAATATAGAAAGAAAGGCATTAATGAACGTTTTTCTCTTTCCAACGACCAATTTAAATTAAAACTTAAAAAAGACAAACCACACATTCAAATCCCCAATTTAGGCTTGGTTAGAATGACCGAACATCTAAGATACAATGGCAAAATCCTATCCGCCAAAGTCTTTACCAAGGGCGGTAAATGGTTTGTATCAGTTGCCGTTGAATTAGATGACACTCAAAAACCTTTACCCAAAACAGGTAAATCAGTCGGTTTAGACTTAGGCATTACCGATTTAGCCACACTATCAGATGGTACAAAAATCCAAGCCCCAAAACCACTTAAAAACAAACTTAAAAAACTGCAAAGATTGTCAAAATCTTTATCAAGAAAACAAAAAGGCAGTAACAACCGTGAAAAAGCGAAAACCAAGCTCTCACGATTGCATGATAAAATCAGTTGCATTAGAAAAGACTTTTTACACAAATTAACAACCAACTTAGTAAAACAATTTGATGTGATTTGCCTTGAAAACCTTAACATCAAAGGTATGGTTAAAAATCGTAAACTTGCAAGGTCTATTAACGACTTGGGATTTTATGAATTTAAAAGACAGCTTGTCTACAAAGCCAACATTCATCACAAAACTGTTAAAGAACTGGACAGATTTTATCCAAGCAGTAAAACCTGTTCGTGTTGTGGCTTTAAGGTAGATGAATTGCCCTTATCCATTAGAAACTGGCAATGCCCTAGCTGTAACACAACGCATGATAGGGACATTAACGCCAGTCTTAACATTTTAAATAAGGCAGATAAGGTTTTAACTTTATCATAAAAATAGTTGGCGGTGAGTTCCACCGTGTCAGCCTATGGAGCTTATGTAAGACCCAAGTCAAACGACAAGGGCAACGAGCGATGAAGTAGGAAGAAAACACCAAGTTTGCCCTATGGGTAGGTTTTTTGGAACGGTACTGGTTTATTGATACATTCGGTTTGTGTTATAGTTGTCTATTATCTGGCAACAAAACGTCAGCAACAAAAAGGATTGCCCATGCAAAACAGCCAACACGCCCTAACCTTAGCACAAATCAATGCCCTAACCGAAGAACAAATTGATAAAAAACTACGCTTAGCATTAGACAACGCCATCGATCGCATTGACTTAACCTATGAGCAAATGCGAGAGGTGATGTTGCTTATCATGACAGGCAAATGCAATGACGCACGCATGGGAGCGATGCTCACTGCTTTACGCATGAAAAGCGAATCCATCGATGAAATTACCGCCGCCGCTGCTGTCATGCGTGAGCTTGCTGAACGCATCGAGCCCACCAATCCAGAACGTTTGGTGGACATTGTGGGGACAGGGGGCGATGGGGCAAACTTATTTAATGTCTCAACCGCATCAGCATTGGTTGCTGCCACCGCTGGGGTAAAAGTTGCCAAACATGGCAACCGAAGTGTGTCTGGTAAATCAGGCAGTTCTGATGTGTTGGCACAAGCAGGGGTTAAGCTGGACTTAAGCCATGATGAAACCTTGGCTTGTCTTGAACAACAAAATTTAGGATTTTTATTTGCACCCAACCATCACCCTGCCATGCGTCATGCCATGCCTGTCCGTCGTGCTTTGGGCATGCGTACTTTATTTAACATCTTAGGACCACTGACCAACCCTGCTGGGGCTGTCAATGCTGTGATTGGTGTGTTTACCCCCAAGTTGTGTTTGCCATTGGCAAAAGTCTTGCAAGAATTGGGTGATAAGCATGTGATGGTGGTTGGTTCTAACGATGGGCTTGATGAGATTAGCCTTGCTGCAGGCACTCAAGTGGCAGAACTCAAAGATGGTAATATTGAAGTGTATGAGCTGATGCCAGAAGATGTGGGCATCGACTCACAGACCCTAATTGGGTTAGAAGTTGCCACATCAGAGCAAAGCTTGGCATTGATACGAGTGGCGTTGTCTGGTGAAGAAACCCACAGTAAAACGGTGCTAAAAGCTCGAGACATGATAGCCCTAAATGCAGGGGCAGCGATATACGTTGGTGGACTTGCCAGTAATTTGCCCAATGGGGTGAACATCGCCCAAAGTGTGATACAAAGTGGTGATGCGTTGCATAAGATGCACAATTTTGCCAAATTTACCCAATCATTTGGCAAATAATGCCCAATGACATCATCATTAACAAGTAATTAATAAATTAATAATAAATTATTAATAAACTATTAACAAATCATAACCAACCAAATCATACCCAATAACATAACAGCCAAACCGCCATGACCAATATCCCATCAGTCTTACAACGCATCATTGCCAGCAAATGGCAAGAGCTTGACATTGCCAAAGCTCAACAATCTTTATCAGAGATAAAAGAGCAAGCGTTGGCTCAACACGCCAGTGGTGATTATCTGAGCCGTGGTTTTGCCCAAGCATTACGCCATGCTTGGCAGTTAAATCACGTGGGCATCATCGCTGAAATTAAGCAAGCATCACCGTCCAAAGGCATTATTAGCCCAAACTTTGACCCCATTACCATCGCAAAAGGTTATCAACAAGCAGGGGCAAGCTGCTTATCGGTGTTGACCGATGTGCAGTATTTTAAAGGGCATGATGATTATCTGATTGCGGTAAAAAATGCGTGTGATTTGCCTGTGTTGCGTAAGGATTTTATGGTTGATGCCTATCACATTTATCAGTCTTATTTGCTAGGGGCAGATTGTGTGTTGTTGATTGTGGCGTGTTTGGACGATGATGCCTTGCATCAGTTACATGGTTTGGCCATAGATTTTGGCATGGACGTGTTGATTGAAGTGCATACCGCCAGTGAACTTGAGCGAGCATTACAATTACCCTTCACCAAGCACAATATTTATGGCATTAATAATCGTGATTTAAACACTTTTAACGTGGATTTGGCACACAGCATTCGGCTAAAAGACCAACTATTAGACCGCTTGGCACAACACGGCGATAAGGCACTTGTGGTCAGTGAAAGTGGCTTACAAACCGCACAAGATTTACGCTTAATGCAGGCCAATGGCATTCATCATTTTTTAATCGGTGAGCAATTTATGAAAACTGAGCAACCAGCAAACGCATTAAGTGAGATGTTGGCACAATTATCAAGCTTGGCTTAAGCTTGGTCTAAGCTTGATTTGGTTGATTTAATTTAGCATGACATGAATTAAACATGACAGACAAATGGTGATTATCGATGTCAAACTCCTTATTTTCTAAACAAATGCAAGACCAGTTAAAAGAGCTAAAAAGTCAACTCACTCGTGGGCGTGATACCACCATGACCGATGTTGAAAACCGAAAACCCACTGAACCTGTGAGCTTGCCATCACATAAGCAAATCAAAAAAGCAGTCAAACAATTAGACAGCCAACATGTTGATGATGATAAGGTGCTGTTTATGCAAGCCATGGCAGGCGTACAACCTTTAGAAGATAAAAATATCCGCTCTCCCATTCATACCCCAAAAATCAACAAACCCGATGCCACCACCTTATCCAAACGTGCCGCCGCTCAGGGCGCTGATGATGTGGACTTAGGCTCTGGTTTATCCGATATGCAAGCGTTACTAAACCCTGTTTCTGCTGATGCCTATCTGAGCCACAAAGTACCGACCCTACCGAACAACGTATTTAATCAGCTCAAACAAGGCAAATTACGTTGGTATGATGCGGTGGACATTCACGGTTGTAACATCGAACAAGCTCGTGAAGCCATGATGACTTTATTAACACAAGCCCAAAAAAATGGGGAAACAGTGGTAAAAATTGTCCATGGCAAAGGCAGTGATGCGATATTAAAAACGTGTGTCAATGGTTGGTTAAGGCAACTGCCTCAGGTATTGGCATTCGTGTCTGCTCCTGCTAAAGATGGTGGCAATGGGGCGGTGCTGGTGTTGTTAAAAAAAACGGCGTTTAAATAAAATGTCATCAGACCCTTAAGCCAAGGCAGAATAAGATAAGGCAGCTAAGCTAAAACGGTGATTAAGCCAGAACAGTGATTAAATGGTTGGCAAACAAAAAGACATGCTCTTATGAGCATGTCTTTTTTGTCCATGACAGAATCAACATAAAACAGTTAATCAATCAAGGCTTTCACTGCTTCTATCACCGCATCGCTGGTGATGCCAAACTCTTTAAATAAGTCTTTGGCAGGCGCAGACTCACCAAAGGTGGTCATGCCAATGATGTTGCCATTTAAGCCAACAAACTTATGCCAATAATCCACATGGGCAGCTTCGACTGCCACCCGAGCGGTAACATCACTGGGAAGCACAGCTTCACGATAATCTGCCTCTTGTTGGCTAAACACTTCGCAACACGGCATTGACACCACCCGCACCCCACGACCATCGGCAGATAATTGTTGATGGGCTTGCATGGCAAGCTGTACTTCTGAGCCTGTGGCGATGATGATGGCTTCCAGTTTGCTTTGCTCTTTTGCCAACACATAGCCACCTTTGGCAATGTCTGCCACTTGGTTGTTGTTACGCTGTTGATGTAGTAAGTTTTGTCGGCTAAAAATCAATGCTGATGGGGTGTTGGCTGACTTAATGGCATGCACCCAAGCCACCGCTGTCTCAACGCTGTCGCAAGGTCGCCAAGTGTGTAGATTTGGCGTGGCTCTTAAGCTTGCTAACTGCTCAACAGGTTGATGCGTTGGGCCGTCTTCTCCCAGACCGATAGAGTCATGGGTATAGACATGAATGACCCGTTGTTTCATCAGTGCTGACATACGCACGGCGTTACGTGCGTATTCCATAAACATCAAAAAGGTTGCCACATAAGGGATAAAACCACCATATAAGGCAATGCCATTGGCGATGGCGGTCATGCCAAATTCACGCACGCCATAATAGATGTAGTTGCCATCAGCGTCGGTTTGGATGCCTTTTGCCCCTTCAAATAAAGTCAAATTTGATCCTGCCAAATCTGCTGAGCCACCAATCAGCTCAGGCAACAGTTTTTGCAAGGCATTTAAGGCATTTTGGCTGGCTTTACGACTGGCGATGTTGGCATCTGTGGTTTGACACGCTTGGATAAAGGCGTAAGACTGTTGTTCAAACTCTTCTGGCAATCTGCCTTGTAAGCGTCTGAGCAATTCATTGGCAAGCTGTGGGTGAGCTTTTTGATAAGCATCAAAGTTGGCTTGCCAGTTTTTTTGTAACACATCACCTTTGGCTTTACCATCCCATGCGTCATAAATGGCATCATCTAGGTCAAATGGGGCATGTTTCCATGATAAAGTTTCACGAGTCAGGGCGATTTCATCATCACCCAAAGGCGCTCCGTGGCTGGACTCTTTACCTTGTTTGTTAGGGCTACCTGCCCCAATGATGGTCTTACAAATAATCAAACTGGGCTTATCGGTCTCATCGATGGCGGCTTGGGTAGCAACCGTGATGGCATCGGCATCATGTCCATCGATGCTTTGCACATGCCAATGATAGCTTTCAAAACGGGCTTTGGTATCATCACCAAACCAGCCTTCCACGTCGCCATCAATGGAAATGCCATTGTCATCATAAAAGAAAATCAACTTACCCAGCCCAAGCGTGCCTGCCAACGAGCAGACTTCATGGCTGATGCCTTCCATCAAGCAACCATCACCCAAAAACGCATAAGTATGATGATCGATGATGGCATGTCCATCACGGTTAAATTGAGCTGCCAAGGTGCGTTCGGCAATGGCAAAACCCACCGCATTGGCAATGCCTTGCCCCAATGGTCCTGTGGTGGTCTCAACCCCTGGTGTGTAGCCGTATTCTGGGTGTCCAGGCGTTTTTGAATGTAACTGGCGAAAGTTTTTAATGTCATCAATGCTGACATCATAGCCTGATAAATGTAATAACGCATACTGAAGCATTGAACCATGACCATTTGACAACACAAAACGATCTCGGTTAATCCAGTTGGGGTCAGCAGGGTTGTGTTTTAAAAATTTACGCCACAGCACTTCGGCAATGTCTGCCATGCCCATTGGAGCTCCGGGGTGACCTGAATTGGCTTTTTGTACCGCATCAAAAGACAGCACACGAATGGCATTGGCAAGGACTCTTTCGTTAATTGGGGTAGGCATGATGATAATTCCTAAACAATGGTTTATAAATACTGGTTTTTAGATGAGATTGGTTTTTAGATAAGATTCCCAGTTGTCATGAATAAAAAAGGGTGTGATGAATAACAAACAGCAAAAATAACCTTAACATTCACTCAACTTTAGGGACACACTCTAATCATCGTTGTTGGTTGTTGGTTGTTGGTTGTTAATTGTTAGTTGTTGTCGTTAATCATTGTCTTTTTTAATGATTTTTTGCACACCACCCATGTACGGTTGTAAGGGTTTGGGAATGTTGATTGAACCATCAGCATTTTGGTGATTTTCCATCAATGCCAAAAGCGTGCGACCAACTGCCAATCCTGAGCCGTTCAGTGTGTGCAAAAGTTCGGTTTTTTTGCCATCTTTGACACGGGCAGACATACGCCGAGCTTGAAAGTCCCCACAGTTAGAGCAACTGGAAATTTCTCGGTAGGTGTTTTGGCTGGGTAGCCACACCTCAATGTCATAAGTCTTGCTGGCACTAAATCCCATGTCGCCTGTACACAACTGCATCACTCGATAAGGCAAATCAAGCTGTTGCAAAATATATTCAGCCTGTGCGGTCATGTCCTCTAATGCTTGCTCAGATGTCTCTGCTCGCACCACATTGACCATTTCCACTTTTTCAAACTGATGTTGACGAATAAGACCACGAGTATCACGACCTGCTGACCCTGCTTCACTGCGAAAACACGGCGTGTGAGCGGTGAGTTTGATGGGTAATTCTTCTGGTTTGACAATCCGTTCACGCACACTGTTGGTCAGTGGCACTTCTGATGTGGGAATCAGATAGTATTCTTTATCGCTTGTCAGTTTAAATAAATCCTCTGCAAACTTTGGTAACTGCCCTGTCCCTTGTAAGCTGTCTGCATTAATGATATAAGGCACATACATTTCAGTATAGCCATATTTTTGCGTGTGGGTATCTAACATAAACTGCGTTAACGCCCGATTAAGGCGTGCTAATGCCCCTGTCAACACACTAAAACGACTGCCTGTTAATTTGGCTGCCATCTCAAAATCCAACAACCCCATGTGTTCACCTAAATCAGTGTGGTCTTTAACCGCAAACTCAAACTGGCGTGGATTGCCCCAACGGCGAATCTCCACATTATCGGTTTCATCACTGCCCACAGGCACACCATCGGCAGGTAGATTGGGAATCTGTAAAGAGGCAGTGGTGATTTTGTCTTGCAAGGCACGAAGATTGTCTTCAGCTTGTTTAATATCGCCACTTATCGCCTGCATCGCTTGCATCACATCACTGGCATCTTTACCTTGGCGTTTTAGCTCACCAATTTGTTTTGCCCCTGCGTTGCGTTTGGCCTGTAGCTCTTCGGTGGTGATTTGTAGTTGTTTGCGTTGTTCTTCGATGTTCTCCCAAAATGACACGTCCAGTTCATAGCCACGAGTGGCAAGTTTGGTTTTTATGTCGGTTAAATCACCACGCAGTAGTTTTGGGTCAAGCATGTTAGTACCTTGTATTATCAGTTTGATTGATGTTTATGTTGTTTTTTGCATTCTAAAGTGTTGTTACATTTTAAAGATGTCATGACAGAAGATGATGACAGTGATGATAACAACCTTAAATTATAACAAACTTAAGCATGACAAGCTTGGTTTCTCAGCATAACTGTTCAAATAAATAAATGTTTGGTTCATTGGCAATGGTTTATGATTGTGGTAGGTTGGTTGGGTATTTTATGATGGGCATCTTGGTTTAAGCGTTTTGGTTTAACGATGCCAAATTTTTTTATTTGTTGGAGTTTTTTATGTCATTTTGCCAAAACTGTGGTCATCATGCCAAACATCAAATACCACAAGGCGACAATCGCCCACGACTGGTTTGCTCTTATTGTGGGCATATTCATTATGACAATCCTAAGATTATCTGCGGTGCGTTGGTGGTGCATGACGATAAAGTGTTGTTATGTCAAAGAGCCATTGAACCACAATACGGCTTGTGGACATTGCCAGCAGGATTCATGGAAATTGGCGAAACCACGGCTCAAGGGGCATTAAGAGAAACCCTTGAAGAAGCCGATGCCATTGCCATCAATCCCATGCTGTATTGCTTATATGACATTCCCAAGATTGGTCAGGTGTATGTGCTGTATTTGGCACAGTTGCAACATGGTCAGTTTGGGGTGGGCAGTGAAAGTCTACAATGTGGGTTGTTTGCTGAAACTGACATTCCTTGGGACAAACTGGCTTTTGAAGCGGTCAGACGGACTTTAAGCCATTATTTCGCTGACCGCCGTGCTTATTCTCAACAGATGTCATCAGCACCACCGCTACATCATGAACGCATAGACAAAGAGATGATGAAGTGATGTCATCAACAAAACCCTACTTGATAGACACCAAATATTAACTTGACAAACACAAAAATATCAAAATTTATCAGGAATTTTATGTTGAAAATGCCCCCTAAACACACAATATAGGGCATCAAGTAAGGCAATACCACATTTAAGGCAATACCACATTAAAGCCATATTGAACACAAAAACCATATTGAATAAAAAGGACAACAACATGAGATTTGATAAATTTACCCAAAAATTGCAAAAAACCGTCCAAAATGCACAAAGTCTGGCGGTTGGGCATGACCATACCAGCATTGATGCGGTGCATTTATTGGCAGCTTTATCACAAGATGAGTCCAGTATGTCGCTTTTACAGCAAGCAGGAGGCGACATGAACAAGCTACAACAGGGCATCAAAAAAGCACTGGAACATCAAGCCACTTTAACCAACCCCACAGGTGAAGTTAATTTTAACCAAAATGCCATTAAAGTGCTCAACTTAGCTGACCGTTTTGCCCAAAAAATGGGCGATGAGTTCATCGCCACAGAATGGCTATTATTGGCATTGGCAGAACACAATGACAGTCAAAAAATCTTACAATCAGCAGGCGTGGACACCACTCAATTAAACCAAGTCATACAAACCGTGCGAGGAGGTCAAACCGTGAACACTCAAAATGCCGAAGACCAACGAGATGCCTTAAACAAATACACCATCAACCTGACTGAGCGAGCAGAACAAGGCAAGCTAGACCCTGTCATCGGACGAGATGAAGAGATACGCCGTACCATTCAAGTGCTGTCACGCCGTACTAAAAATAACCCCGTGTTGATAGGTGAGCCGGGGGTGGGTAAAACCGCCATTGTTGAAGGCTTAGCACTCAAAATTGTCAATGGCGACGTACCAGAAGGCATGCGTCATAAGCAAGTGTTATCACTGGATTTGGGGGCTTTAATCGCTGGGGCAAAATATCGGGGTGAATTTGAAGAACGCCTAAAAGCAGTACTCAGTGACCTTGCCAAACAAGAAGGCAACATCATCTTATTTATCGATGAGCTGCATACCTTAGTGGGGGCAGGCAAGTCAGATGGGGCAATGGATGCTGGCAACATGCTCAAACCTGCATTGGCTCGGGGTGAATTGCACTGTGTGGGGGCAACAACACTGGACGAATACCGTCAGTACATCGAAAAAGATGCCGCCCTTGAGCGTCGCTTTCAAAAAGTACTGGTGAATGAGCCATCGGTAGAAAACACCATCGCCATCTTACGAGGGCTAAAAGAACGTTATGAACTGCATCATGGTGTGGATATCCAAGACAGTGCCATCATCGCCGCTGCTCGCATGAGCCACCGTTACATCACTGACCGTAATTTGCCTGATAAAGCCATTGATTTGGTAGATGAAGCTGCCAGTCGTCTGCGTATGGAAATGGACAGCAAACCTGAAGCTTTAGATAAGTTAGACAGTCGTCTTATCCAGTTAAAGATGCAACGTGAATCGCTCAAAGGCGAAGATGATGATGGGGCAAAATCACAAGTCAAACTCTTGGATAATGAAATTGAAGGGTTACAAAAGCAATATGCTGACCTAAATGAAATTTGGCAAGCCGAAAAAGCCTTGGTCAAAGGCAGTCAACAGCTCAAAGATGAGCTGGATAAAGCACGCATTGCCTATGATAAAGCCAGTCGTGAAGGCGACTATGAAACCATGAGCAAACTGCAATACGAGACCATTCCACAATTAGAAAAACGCATTAGTGAATCAGATTTAGCACAACAGCATGATAAGTCAGGCAACATGGGCAACACCAAACTGCTTCGTAACAAAGTTACCGACAATGAAATTGCTGAAGTGGTCTCTGCCGCCACAGGAATCCCTGTCAATAAAATGCAACAAGGTGAACGAGAAAAAATGCTCAACATGGAGAGCAAACTGCACGAACGGGTCATCGGACAAGATGAAGCCATCAAAGCGGTTGCTAATGCGGTGCGACGTAGCCGAGCAGGACTGGCTGACCCCAATAAGCCCTTTGGTTCGTTTTTATTTTTAGGGCCAACAGGTGTGGGCAAAACCGAGCTGACCAAATCGCTTGCTAATTTCTTATTTGATGATGAAAATGCCATGACACGCATCGACATGAGTGAGTTTATGGAAAAGCATAGTGTCAGTCGTTTGGTGGGTGCACCTCCAGGATACATTGGCTATGAAGAAGGTGGGTTACTGACCGAAGCGGTACGCCGTAAGCCTTATGGTGTGGTTCTGTTTGATGAAGTTGAAAAAGCACACCCAGACGTGTTTAACATTCTCTTACAAGTATTGGACGATGGGCGATTAACTGATTCGCATGGTCGGGTGGTGGACTTTAAAAACACTGTCATCATCATGACCAGCAATTTAGGCAGTCACAAAATCCAAGAGCATTATCAAGAGCATTATCATGACAATAACTCAGATGGCTCAGCTAACCAAGATGGCAACTATGAACAAATTAAATCAGCGGTGATGGAGTCGGTCAGTGCCCATTTTCGCCCCGAATTTATCAACCGCATTGATGAAATCGTGGTGTTCCACCCATTGGGTCGCCATGAGATGGCAGGCATCGCACAGATACAACTAGAGCGGTTGCGTCATCGTCTAAAAGAGCGTGAGCTTAACATTGAGCTGTCTGATGATGCCATGGAGCAGTTACTCAGTGTTGGCTATGACCCTGTCTATGGAGCAAGACCGCTTAAACGAGCCATTCAACAACAGATAGAAAACCCACTGTCCCTAAAATTGCTTGCTGGTGATTTTGTGGCAGGTAACATCATCAAGGTGGGGGTGGCTGATGACCAATCTGCCATGTTAACATTCGATAAGTTAAGGTTGAATTGACACCCCACTCACTGAATAAAAGACCAACAAAATACCCCTAATGGCAAGCATCAGGGGTATTTTTTTATCTTTTTTTACCATTTATCATTTGCCTTTATGTCGTTTGCCCTTACTCACAGCGGAAAGTGATGGCAAACTCATAGTCTTCATCGCTTGCCAAACTGGCTTTACCCAAACCCAACACACTGGTGGCAATTTGCCCTGCTTTTTGAATGACTCTGTCAGTGCGTTCGTCTAACACCCCATTGTAGGTGATTTTATCCGTTAAGATAATGGGGCTTTTAATGCCACAAGTTGATTTGGCATTAGCCAGAGCCATTCGTTGTGCTTTTACCTTACTGCTACCAAAACCTGTGGTTTCATAGACTTGATTGGCACGTTGCATCACAGGCGTGGTGGGCGTGGTCTGACAGCCTGCCATCATGCCGACAGTCAAAAGTAAGGCAAGCTTGATGTGGGGAGAAGAAGTTAGGTGCATAAATCGAATTCCCATAAATTGTATTAATCACTCATCAATAGCAATGAATGATAGCAATAATCAACCATTAATCAATCATTTTTAACGACACTGATAACATAGATTACATGCAGATGATTTGTAGCAAGATAAGGATAACATATGATAATAAGAGAGATTATGATAAGAAAAAGTGAATTTTAAGCGTAAGTGAATTTTAAGCGTAAAAGTGGCATAAAAACTTTATAAAATCTCATGCAAATTAAGGCTTAATTGGCTATAATGGCTTAATAATCCATGATGTTCGTTTTGACAGAATATTTGTTTGACAGAATATTTGATAGAATAACAACCAATCCATACGATACAATGACATGACTATGGGAGTGATTATGAAAAGCCACATATTATATGATGATGGGCGTCACAAGTGTGTCGCTTTTTCAATGCCAGAAGATGACGAAAGCGTCCCATCTAATCAGTTTCTCATCATCGATGGTCAAGAAGCTGCCTTGATTGATCCAGGTGGTGATTTGACGTTTTCACCACTGACCATACAAATCACCAAATTTATACACATGGAACAGATAAGATACATCATCGGTTCACACCAAGACCCTGATATCATCGCTTCCATGCCACGCTGGCTATTGCACACACCGCAAGCCTACTTGATTATCCCTGTGTTGTGGGAGCGGTTCTTACCACATTACAATTCCAGTTTTACTAAGGGACGGTTAAAAAAAGACATCTCAGAGTTTCTCATCACCATTCCCGACACAGGTGGCAGTTATCCTTTGGGCGACAGCCACATCATTGCCATTCCTGCGCATTTCTTGCATTCTGTGGGCAATTTTCAATTTTATGACCCTGTGAGCAAAATTTTATTTTCAGGTGATATGGGAGCTTCTTTGGTTGGGAATTCTGGGGAAGTGGTTGAGAATTTTGATGCACACATCGCACAGATGAAGGGCTTTCACACACGCTATATGAACAGTCAAGTTGCCACCCGTGCATGGGCTAAATCCATACAATATCTGGATATGGAAAAAATGGTGCCACAACATGGCTGTCGCTTTGATGGTAAGCCAATGATTGGGCAATTCATCAAATGGATAGCCAATTTGCCCTGTGGTGTGGATCTGATTGATGATAAAACCTATGATTTTAGTCATTTGCTATGATAAATTTGTTGCCAATAAAACATAAAAAGCAGAGCATAAAAAACAGAAGCTTAAAATAAGCAAAATTCACTGACAACACACCACTTATCGCAAAACAGCTTACCCAAATTGGATAAGCTGTTTTTTTAGTGATTAAGAGTTTTAGCAATCAAAACCGCTGTTTAAATTGCTTGGGTAATTTTGCCTGAATGTCATCAAACTGTTTTTTCAGCTCTTCTTGATTGGGTAAGGCATTGGCATTGATATCAAAGTTGGCATTGGCATTCATGGCTTGATTGCCACCACCAAAGAGCGGACCACCGCCCCCCATGCCCATGCCGCTTGCCAAACCTTGCACCGCTTTCATCATTTTGCTAATTCCTTCTGGTTTTGACAACATTTTCATCATTCTTGCCATTTGTTTGTGTTGTTTTAGCAAACGATTGACATCTTGTATTTGTTTTCCCGAACCTTCGGCAATGCGACGCTTACGGCTGGGGTTGATTTTATCAGGATTTTGTCTTTCAAATGGGGTCATGGAGTTGATTAACGCTTCCATTTCCTTAACTTTCTCTTCTGGTTTGGCTTCTTCAAGTGCTTTTTGAACATCTGCCCCATTCATGCCAGGCATTTTATCCAAAAATCCTGCCATGCCCCCCATATTTTTCATTTGCTGAAATTGAGTTAATAAGTCTTCAAGGTCAAAATCACCGCCTTTTTGGATTTTTTTCGCCATTTTTTCGGCTTTTTCTCGATCCACTTGTCGCTCAACCTCTTCAACAAGGCTTAGCACATCACCCATGCCCAAGATGCGTTGAGCAATCCGCTCTGGGTGAAAAGGCTCAAGAGCATCTAACTTCTCACCACGCCCCAAAAACTTAATGGGTTTGCCAGTGATGGCTCGCACTGACAACGCAGCACCTCCACGAGCGTCGCCGTCCGTTTTGGTTAATATGACTCCTGTCAATGGCAATGCGTCATTAAAGGCTTTAGCGGTGTTGGCGGCATCTTGCCCTGTCATTGAATCCACCACAAACAGCGTTTCTGATGGGCTGACCGATGCTGTTAACGCCTTGATTTCATTCATCATCGCATCATCAATATGCAAACGACCTGCTGTGTCAATGATGAGAATGTCTTGGTATTGAATTTTGGCCTGTTCAATGGCACGATTGGCAATGGTAATGGGGTCTTCATCAACACTTGATGGCACAAACTTAGCCCCAACCTGTTCTGCCACCTGCTCAAGCTGTTTGATGGCGGCAGGGCGGTAGATGTCAGCTGACACCAGCATCACCTTTTTCTTTTGACGCTCTTGTAGATACTTGGCAAGCTTACCTGCTGTGGTGGTCTTGCCTGCCCCTTGCAAACCAGCAAGCAAATAGATGACTGGTGGCTTACCTGTCATCTCAAGTTGTTGATTGGCACTGCCCATCATTTCGGTGAGTTCATCATAAACGATTTTGACAAAAGCCTGCCCTGGGGCTAGGTCTTTTAACACCTCTTCACCAAGGGCTTGTTCTTTGACTCGTTTGACAAAATCACGGGTAACGGATAATGCCACATCGGCTTCTAGCAATGCCATGCGGACTTCACGCAAGGTGTCTTTAATATTGTCTTCCGTCAGTTGTCCATTGCCTGCAACATGACGTAGGCTAGATGATAGGCGTTCGGTTAGGGTTTCAAACATGGGCTACTACTCTACTAATGGTTATGTAATTAACTGATTAATTAATTGGCGTGTATTTTAAAAATTAGATGACGGTTTTATCAAGGTATTGATATCAAAGGATTGCTATCAAGCGGTTAAAACATCTCATATGTTAAAACATCTCATATCAAGCATATTCCTTATGTTTTATCGCACAAGCCATTTTATCTCATCGCACAAACGACTTTATAACATAAACTTGTTAAAAACTAAACATATCAGCAAATATCTGATGATGTTTTTGATATCATCATGCTTATACCATGATGTTTCTTATGTTAAAATATAGTTGTTAAAATATAGTCATTAATCTCATCAAACCACCCACCAATTGACCGAATCAATCAGCTTAAGCCACATGTCATCAATCATTTTATTTAATAAGCCTTATGGCGTATTAAGCCAGTTTCGTGCTGATGACGCTAACGAGCATCAGACATTATCTGCCTTTTTTACGGATAAATCGTTGCGTGTGGCAGGTAGACTTGATGCCACCAGCGAAGGCTTGCTGCTATTGACCGCAGACGGACAGATAAATAAAGTCATTACCCAACCTAAGCAAAATAAACTTGGCATGAATACAAACGCTCTGGGCAAAACCTATTTGGTGCAAGTCGAAGGGCAAGCCACCGATGACCAGCTATATCATCTGTCTAAAGGCGTGATGCTCAAAGATGGCTTAACTCTGCCTGCAACCGCCAAACGGCTAAGTAAAGACACCCTACCCATGCGTCTATGGGATAGGTATCCACCCATACGTCAACGTCAAAACGTACCCACCAGCTGGCTGATGCTGACCATCTATGAAGGCAAAAACCGCCAAATCAGACGCATGACCGCTCAAGTTGGCTTGCCTTGCTTACGGCTTATCCGTTGGTCAGTGGCAGGGTTTGAGTTAGGAGAGCTGGCGGTTGGGCAGTTTGTCAGAGTGCATATGAATGCCAAACGCCTAGCCCAACTTGGACTGTCGCCAGTGATGGCTTACTGTCATGGTCATGATGGCTTAGCCAACAATCCTCCCTGAACCGTGCCATCTAACCGTGCCATCAAGACAATTAAGCATCTGGGTGCATTCTTACGTTCAGTTCATCAATCACTTCTACCCATACGGCATCACGTTTCCACTCTTCTTGTAAAAATGCACGCTGTTTTTCTGTCCAAACTTTGGCATCTTTTAAGTTGGTGTCTTCATCAAGCTGATTGTCAGCAATAAACTGGTCAATGGCTTCATCTGAGCTGTCCAATCCTAATTGAGCAAATAAATCATTTAAGGTGTAGTTTTGTTCGCCTAGCATGATAAGTTCCTTTTGTGTGTGGTTTTATTTTTTAATTGATAAGATAATTTTTTAATTGATAGAAAAAATCCCCAACCAATTACCAAACCAATGACATAGATGGCTATCAACTGGCAATTAGCTGGGCTTGATATGTTAATTAACTTAATTGATGTATAAATGCCTATGCCAACACAAATTTATGGCAACAGATGGCTGACCGCATCACGCTCTTCTATCAGCTCGGTTTCGGTGGCTTTCATTTTTTGTTGCGAAAAATCAGACGACACATCTAAGCCTTCAACAATTTGCCAATCGCCGTTTTTACAAGTACATGGGAATGAATAAATCAAGCCTTCAGTGATGCCATATTGCCCTTGTGAGTACACGCCCATAGACACCCAGTCATTATCATCAGTACCCAATGCCCAGCTACGCATGTGAGCGATGGCAGCGTTGGCAGCTGATGCGGCAGAAGACGCACCACGAGCTTTAATGATGGCTGCCCCACGTTGTTGTACGTTGGGGATATAAGTGTTTTCGTACCAATCACGCTCAACTTGCTCTAAAGCTGACTTGCCATTCACGGTGGTAAAGGTCAAATCTGGATATTGCGTCGATGAGTGATTGCCCCAAATAATCATTTTTTTGATGTCATTGACGGTACTGTTGGTTTGCTCTGCTAACTGTGCCATGCCACGATTGTGGTCTAAACGGGTCATGGCAGTGAAGTTGCGTGGGTTTAAATCTTTAGCGTTACGCTGAGCGATTAGGGCGTTGGTGTTGGCAGGATTACCAACCACCAAGACTTTAACATCACGGCTGGCAACGTCATTTAATGCTTTGCCTTGGGCGGAGAAGATGGCGGCATTGGCTTCTAGCAAATCCTTACGCTCCATGCCCGGTCCACGGGGTCTTGCACCAACCAATAACGCATAGTCGGCATCTTTAAATGCCACATTCGCATCATCGGTCTGCACCACACCAGCAAGCAAGGGAAACGCACAGTCTTCTAGCTCCATCACCACACCTTTTAAGGCATCAAGGGCTGGGGTAATCTCAAGCAGTTGCAAAATCACAGGCTGGTCTTTACCCAGCATCTCACCAGATGCGATGCGAAACAGCATGGCATAGCTGATGTTACCAGCAGCGCCAGTCACCGCAACTCGAACAGGTTGTTTTGTTTGTGTCATATTGGTTTGTGTCATAAGTAATTCCTTCAACTTAATTAAAAATAAAAAATAATGCTTAAAAATCAACTGAATGTTAGCCACATCATAAGATAACACGTTTTATTTCATTTGATAAGCATCAAGAACCAAACCACTTAATTTAAAAAATGTCAAGTTGCAATATTCAAGTTGCTTTCAAGTTGCAAAGCTTGTTTGATGGTTGTGTTAGGCATCTGGCAAGCGTGCTATCCAAATGGTTGTGAGCAAACAAATCGCACTGATGGCATAGGCAAGCCAAATCATCTCGTGAGACAATCGATAAAATAACATGGCACAGGACATCGCCATCATACCCCATGCCAAATATTTGGCATAACGAGGAATGGCTCGGCGTTCATGCCAATTTCTGATGAAAGGGCCAAGTGTCTTATGATTGACAAGCCACAGATGAAATTTTTGGGAACTTTTAGCAAAACAAGCCGTTGCCAGTAACACAAAGGGAGTGGTTGGCAGTACAGGCAATACAATGCCCACAATGCCAATGCCCAAAAATAAAAACCCTAAGCACAAAAAACCCCCACGCACCACTTGTTGCCAAACCGTGTTTGATGTTGCTGATGGCACGTTTTTTGGGGCAGCTTGGTTTTGGGTGGCTTGAGTATCCAATAGGCCATCAGACATCGGAGACTTGTCCATAAACTTATCCATAAACTCACTACCAGTAAAGACCGTTATCGTTAGCATTGACGTATGGGTTTTGCTTGTGTTTTGCATGTCTTGTTGGCTGTTAAGCGGTCAGTGGTGCTGTTTTTTGTTTTGCTATTTTGGTCTGACCACGCCCATACGCTCACTTATCGGTTTGGGTTGACCAAGTAAGTATCCATAAAAGGTGGCATTTTCCATGACCTTTTTCACATAGTCTTTGGTTTCATAATAAGGAATGGTTTCAATGTATTGGTCAGCACTTAGGTTGCCATGGTTAGGTAGCCAACGTATGGCTTTGCTTGAGCCTGCGTTATAGCCTGCGGTGGCAACAGCAGGTTGATGGCCCACTTTTTGTAAGTTATTGCTAAGATACCAAGTACCATAGCGGATATTGGTATTGGGGTTGGCGGTGTTCTGTGGGGATTCACCCAGCTTGCGAGCGATGTGTTTGGCGGTGTTTGGCATGATTTGCATTAAGCCCCCTGCCCCCACGTGAGAGCGAGCTGATTCATTGAAACGGCTTTCTTGACGCATGATGCCGTATGACCATGCAGGGTCGATGCCAACATGACGGCTATGACGTAACACGCTGTCACGGTAGGGTGTTGGGTGGGTGATGGCAAGATTGCTAACCGTTTCGCTTGAATCAAGCGCATAGATGGCACGGTCATGCCAGCCAAGTTCATGAGCTTGTAAGGCTGCTGCCATGAGCAGTCCATCATCTCGACGGTCACGTGCTTGCTTAACCGCCCAGTTCCATTCTCTTTTCGTGTCCGAAGGGTCGCCATTGTGATGATATAACGCAAAGGCACGAGCAAAGTTTGCGTTTTGTTTGACACGCATGCGGTCTTGATGGCTGACTTGTGGTAAGCGACCACCCCCCATTTGGTTGATGTTCAGTCGTCTGCCCAGTTTGTCTTTGGCAAGCAGTCCATAATAGTTCGTGTGATTTGCCAATCGCTCATAAATTTGTCTGGCAATGCCTTGTTGTTGGTGGTTGCCATGTTCATAGGCTCTTGCCAACCAATATTGCCAAATATCATCACCTTGTATGCTTTTGTCCATATGGCTGATGGCGTTAATCACATCTTGCCATTCACTGTAGCGAATGCTTGCTTGGGCATAGTCTTCTGCTTCTTCAAAGTTAAAAGGTTGCCCCATGCTTTGACGAAACCAATCCACCGCTTCATGACTAAAGCCGTCATCGGTGTTCATGTTCATGCGTTTGACAGCAATGGTTCGGTATGCCATTTGTCGTGTGGCATCATCGAGCAGTTTGTTACGACGGTTGGCATCTTGACGCACATCATAAGCCAGTTGGGTGTGGGCTTCACGATAAGATTTGGCGGTCAAACGACCAATGGCGTACAGATACAGATGGCGGTTTTTACTGCTGGGCGGCTGGGCGGCCATTTGGGTAAAAAAAGCATTGGGGTTTTGGTTAATGCGATTTAATTCATCATAACTGATGGGCATTCCCAAAAGACGACTTAAAGCAATGATGTCGCCGTTGTTACCCATACGTAACATGCGATACAGTCGTTGTTGGCGTTCATCTTGGCTGATGCCTTGGTAAGCGTTTAGCTCAGTTGCCAACTGAGTACAAAGGGCGGGCTGCTTTTTGGTATTTAGCCATACTTTTTGTTTTTCTATCATGACCTGTGTTTGACCACCACCATAAAGTTCACCCAAAGCCATGGCACAGCGTTCGCTGGTATCGGCATTTTTGATGTGGGGTGAGACTTGTTTAACCGCTTGGTAATTGCCTTGGGTGGCTTGGGCTTCAGCATAGTCAGCGACTAATTTTTCGCTCAATGCGGTATTGGGATATTGTTTGACAAAAGCAATGACGCTGTTGGGCGACAGTGAGCTTAGCTCATTATTGAGCCGCCAGTAGGTTGGATACATGGCAAACAAACTGCCCGCCATCATCTGCTCATACTGATACAAACTGTTTTGGTCGCCATTGTTGGCAGCACGTTTGGCAGCTTGATAATGCTCAATACCACTGACAGTTGGCACGGTTTCTTCAATGGCATTTGACCCTTGAAAATGATGATTGGCGATGTTGCCATTGCGTCTGTTGGGTGCATAGTCATCGCTTGGTGGTTGGGACATGGCAAATTGGGTTGTGGCAGATTGTTTTGAGTTGACATTGAAGTTAGCATTTTGATGGATATTAGGCATACCAAGCACAGCTGGCGTGTGTGTTGTGTTGGTCTCGCTCATACTTGAGTTTATGGCATTGGGGTTTATGGCGGGGTTTATGGCGGAATTTATGGTATTGGGGCTTATGGTTGTGGTACTACAGGCAGTTTGTAGCATTACCAAGGCAACCATGGTACTTAAGGTAACTTGACCTTTGGTTAACGGCAAATAGGACATATTCGTAAGCTTTAAGATAAAAAAAGAGAACATGGCTAACTCACAAGCAAGATGATATTATGGTTTGGCAAAATAAAAAATAGAACACCTACTGTCACCAATACCGTGTTTAAGTCTGATAAAAGAATGCAAGTCTGATAAAAAAATGCTCATATAAGATAAAGATAATAACAGAACGATAATAACAAGAATAATGGCAATGAAGATGATAACAAAAAAATCATCAAATGGTAAATTGACATAAGTTGATACATAAAACATACTAATGGGCAGGTATTGAGCAAGTATTTGTCAATTAATTGCCGCAAATGTCTTAAGCGGACAAACCCATCAATGAATTTCGAACGTGGATAACAAATAACATGGACAATATGGACAACAGATAAAAGCGAAATAACATCATAACCATCATAACCATGTCATTTAAAAACAGGACATAACGACAAGTGATGCCAATCATCACGTTTACATCATGTGCCATCAACATAATGTGCTATAATAAATGGTTAAAATCTTTGCATCTGTTATTTTGACATCGACTGTTTTTATATCCACTGTATCCATTGTTTGCCTGTATTGGAAACCGCCACCATGACTGCCACGATATTTAACCCCCGCTCCACCCAAAACCATAACCTAGCCAATGGCATCGAACAGACAACCAAACAAGATAAATCTGAGCAACACAAAAAAGTCTATATCGCCACGCAAGGCTGTCAGATGAATGTCTATGATTCAGAAAAAATGGCGGCGGTATTGGGTGATTCGCATGGCATGACCCTAACCGATGACATCAACGATGCTGATGTGCTGATTATGAACACCTGTTCAATCCGAGAAAAAGCCCAAGAAAAGGTCTTTAGCGAACTGGGTCGCTGGCGTAAATTAAAAGAAAAAAATCCTGACCTAGTGATTGGCGTGGGTGGTTGTGTGGCATCACAAGAAGGCGATAATATCCAAAAACGAGCCCCTTATGTGGACATGGTGTTTGGTCCACAAACCCTACATCGCTTACCAGAATTATATGACAGTAGCACCAAGCAACAACATACCCAACCAAAAAATCGCATCGGCACGGTAGACGTATCTTTCCCAAGTATTGAGAAGTTTGACTTTTTGCCTGAACCAAAAGTCGAGGGCTTCAAGGCGTTTGTCTCTATCATGGAAGGTTGTTCCAAATATTGTTCGTTTTGTGTCGTGCCTTATACCCGTGGTGAAGAGTTGTCTCGCCCACTTGACGACGTGTTGGCAGAGATTGACAGCTTGGCTGAGCAAGGCGTGCGAGAAGTTACTTTACTTGGGCAAAACGTTAACGGCTATCGTGGCGAAAAAGACGATGGTAGCATTTGTCGATTTGCTGAGCTTTTGCACTATGTGGCACACATTGATGGCATCGAACGTATCCGCTACACCACCAGCCACCCACTTGAATTCACCGATGACATCATCGACGCTTATGGCAAACTGCCACAGTTGGCATCACATCTGCATCTGCCAGTACAAAGTGGCTCAAATTCAGTTTTAGCAGCGATGAAACGTAACCACACCATCGACGTGTACATTAACCAAATCAATAAATTACGAGCAGTGCGTCCTGACATACACTTATCTGGTGATTTTATCATCGGCTTTCCTGGTGAAAGCGATGATGATTATCAACAAACGCTGCAACTGGCCAAAGACTTAGACTTTGACCATTCGTACAGTTTTATCTACTCCAAACGCCCTGGCACGCCTGCTTCTGACTTGCCAGATGACATTCCTTTACAAGTTAAAAAAAACCGCCTTGCTGAATTTCAAAAGCTGATTGTGCAATCGACACTCAACAAAACCAAAAACATGGTTGGCACACGCCAAAGGGTGCTGGTAGAAGAGATTGCTGACCGTTATCATGACCATTTACTTGGCACAGCAGACAACACACGTTCGGTGGTATTTTTAGCAACTGACGCACAACAAGCATCGCTGATGGGCAAGCTGGTAGAAGTGCAAATCACCGAATACATCAGCCCACATATGGTTAAAGGTGAGTTACTGGACGTGTTGGGTTAAATAGATGGGTTGGCCCAACCGATAAGTTAACCAAGTGTTTTATTAGACAGATTTTATGATCGTTGTTGTTTTGTGATGGCACTTTTTTTCTGCTCATTTATGGCGTATAGTAAAAGAACACCTGTAAACACACGGTGTTCTTTTTGTTTCAATCACACAAGGAATGTACGATGAAATACGCCAATCCCAATACCGAAGGCTCTAAAGTTCAATTCAAAGACAAATACGACAACTTCATCGGTGGTGAATGGGTTGCCCCCATCGATGGAAACTATTTTGACAATGTCTCTCCTGTTGATGGCAAGGTTTATTGTCAAGTTGCCCGCTCTGATGCCAAAGATGTGGAAAAAGCCTTAGATGCGGCGCATGCTGCTAAAGACAAATGGAACGCATCCACCCCGACCGAACGCAGCAATTTATTAAACAAAATCGCCAACCGCCTAGAAGAAAATCAAGAAATGTTGGCAATCGCCGAAACATGGGAAAATGGCAAACCCATTAGAGAAACATTGGCGGCAGATATCCCATTGGCGATTGATCATTTTCGTTATTTTGCAGGGTGTGTCCGAGCTCAAGAAGGCAGCATTTCCCAAATTGATGAAGATACGGTGGCTTATCATTATCACGAACCATTGGGCGTGGTTGGGCAAATCATCCCTTGGAACTTCCCCATCTTAATGGCAGCTTGGAAGCTTGCTCCTGCCTTAGCTGCTGGTAATTGCGTGGTACTCAAACCTGCCGAACAAACGCCAACCAGCATTTTGTTGGTGATGGAATTGATTGCTGACCTGTTGCCTGCTGGGGTGATTAATGTGGTCAATGGTTTCGGCCCTGAAGTTGGTGAACCATTGGCAACCAACCCTAGAATTGACAAAGTTGCGTTTACTGGTTCAACGCAAGTGGGGCAAAAAATCATGGAGTATGCCACACAAAACATCATTCCGATCACCTTAGAATTAGGTGGTAAGTCGCCCAACATCTTCTTTGCTGATGTGATGGACAAAGATGACGATTATTTAGAAAAAGCCTTAGAGGGGTTTGCCATGTTTGCCTTAAACCAAGGCGAGGTATGTACTTGCCCATCTCGTGCATTGGTACATGAAAGTATCGCCGAAGCCTTCTTAAAAAAGGCGGTCGAACGGGTCAAAAACATCAAAACAGGGCATCCACTGGATACCGAGACCATGATAGGCGCTCAAGCATCGCAAGAGCAACAAGAAAAAATCTTAAGCCTAATTGATGTGGGTCGTAAAGAAGGTGCTGAAGTACTCACAGGTGGTCACGCCAGACAAGAGATCGAAGAGGGTTATTACATTGAGCCAACCATCTTAAAAGGCACGAATGACATGACGGTATTTCGTGATGAAATTTTTGGTCCTGTCTTATCAGTCACAACCTTTAAAGACTTTAACGAAGCCATCAAAATTGCCAATGACACCATGTATGGCTTGGGGGCTGGTGTGTGGTCACGAAATGGCAACATTGCCTATCGTGCAGGGCGCGCCATTAAAGCAGGTCGAGTGTGGACTAACTGCTATCACATCTACCCTGCTCATGCCGCCTTTGGTGGCTATAAAAAATCTGGCATTGGTCGAGAAAACCATAAAATGATGCTGGCACATTATCAACAAACCAAAAACCTATTGGTCAGTTATTCTGAAAAACCAATGGGATTATTTTGACATACTCCCACCACCAAACCCAGCGGTAGGCGTGAGAATTCTTGCGACCCATAACAACTTAAGCTTAAGATTGAGTTTGAGTTGTTACCTTTCGTCATGCCACCATCGCTGAATAGTATCGGCATGAGGGAACTCTTTACACAGTA
>ERZ1023396.45-NODE-45-length-75464-cov-152.062738_pt1 | contig 75464 bp, 77 predicted proteins | sample MGYA00380504_ERZ1023396 | MGnify/ENA primary metagenome ERZ1023396 (study PRJEB33173, sample SAMEA4830410) | metagenome | study: EMG produced TPA metagenomics assembly of the PRJEB25223 data set...
GGGGTGTTTTTTTTGGGGTTGTTTAGGGGTGTTTTGGTGGTAGAATGGCAATTCAGAAGGGTGTTTTTTACCTATTCTTTGGACACCATTCTCATTAGATATAATAGATACATTCCTCCGATGACTGAAGCAATGATGCCTGCTGGGATTTCGTATGGAAAAATGACATAGCGTCCAATCCAATCTGCGATAAGCATCAAGCCTGCTCCTAACATTGCTGACAATGCCAGCTGTTGAGATAAGCGTACTGCTCCAAGCGTCATTGCCAAATGCGGTGTCATCAGTCCAATAAAGCTTAAAGGGCCGACAACAAGGGTTGATATGGTACTAAGTAATGCAACAAGGATTAAGGTGATGATTTTGGTGCGTTTAATTGATACGCCTAAATGACGAGCCATGGTCTCATTTAGGCTCATTATTTGCAGTGGTTTTAGTATGAATAAGCTGATGATGAATAGTACCAATGCCGCTATGACCACCCACCAAGCTGAGTTTGGGTTGGCGTAATAGGTTGTGCCAGATAGCCAATTTAATATTGCTTGTAATCTGGGATCACCTGATATTTTAATCAATGTTAAAACGCTGGTCATCATCGCTGAGATGGCAACCCCAACCAATAACAATAAAGAAGGTGATAATTTTCTGGCTAGCCATATGACTAAAAGAAGCACCAAGCCCGATCCAATCATGCCTGATACCAATAATACAGTGATGTCTGCATTTTTTTGATTTTCTAGTCCCAGCATTGCCAGTAATAATGGGTTGAACAAAAATGCCAATATGACGCCTAATGCGCCACCTGAGCTAATTCCCATTACCTCAGGGCTTGCCATGGGGTTGCAAGTGAGTTTTTGTAATAGGACACCAGCACAGGCGAGCATGGTACCTGTTGCCATTGCAGATAATGTGCGTGGTAGACGAAATTGTTCAATTAAATAAACATCTGTTTGAATGGTTAAATGACCCATGGCATTTGGGGCAATATATAATGCAAGTCCGCCCATGATGGCCAATATAAGTGCCATTACAAACCAAAAAAAGCGTGTTTTTTCACTTCTTTTTATGGTTAAAAAGGCGAAAGATTCTTCGTGATGAATGTGCTGTTTGCTTTGATGGATTACCAACCAAATAACCATGCCTGATCCTAAAATGCCTGTCAATGCACCAACAGGCAAATTAAGCTGAATCATGGGTTTAAGCCATGTTGTGAGTAGTGTAACCAAGTTGTTACTTAGCCATAAGAATACCGCACCAAATCCAAATCCTGCCAACAATCGCTGCCAAAGATGGCGGATTGCCAATAGATTGACCATGCTGGCTGAAGCAAGTCCAACAAAACTTAAGATGCCAACCCGACTCACCACGCTGGCTGTGATGATGGCAACCAAAATGATTGCCGCCAATCGCACCTGTGCGACAGGCACGCCCAAACTTTTGGCTTGTCGGTCATCTAAGCCCATTAAGGTTAATGGTTTGAGCAATAAAAATAGCACTGGGGGTAAAAATACGCTGATTGCTAATAAAAATTGGCCAGTTTGCCAGCTTGATTGAGTTAAGTATCCACTGCCCCAAACCAAAACCCCCATCGTCCAATCAGGATAAAATATGATGAGCAGTTGGGCAATGGAGAAAAATAAGATGTTCACCACTAAGCCACTTAAAATTAATATCACAGAGTTCATATGGCTTTTGGTAGAAATGGCAAAGACCAGCACCATGCCCAGCAGCGACCCAAAAAATGCAACCCAAAAACTTCCATGTAGCCCAAAACTTGGTGCAACGATGGCAACAATTAATAACGATAATTCAGCCCCTGATCCAACTGCCAGCGTGGTATCTGAGGCTAAGTTGTTTTTGACCAGTTGTTGCAGTAACACACTTGCCACGCCAAGCAAACCACCTGATAGCATTGCTACAAATATGGTTGGTATGAGTTGTAATTGTACAACCATCTGATTTAGGCTAAGTGATTGTGATGGTAAAAACAACCATACAAATGGATCATGCCAAGCTGTTTTTATGACCAAGCTTGTGCTTACCATTGCCAAGCATAATAAACAGACAACCCATAAAATGACAGGGTTTTTTGGGGTGATGACTTGTTTTATTGCTGATATTTTATTGGGCATTGGCTATTTTTCCTTGAAAGGTTGCTTCATTAAGCCGTTCACCGAAGGTAACCATGGACGATATGCCACCGTACACCCACAGTGGTTTTATAACCGTCATACAAAGATTGTTTGCATATCCGAGCCTTTGCCATAATAAGGTGTCTTTGAGATCTTGGTAAAGCATGGGGCTAAAAGGTTCAACCACGACCAGACAAGTCTGTTGATCTAATTTTGCCAAATCTCCCAATGTGATTGATACAAACCCCCACATGTTCGCTTGTCCCATTTTATCTTCAAGCGTGATTAGACTCAGCCCCATTTCTTGAGTGGCAGGTTTAAATAAGCTGTTGTTGGCATAAATTCGTAAATTATTGGCGTCTGCAAAATTCACCACGGCAATTTTTTGAATATCGGGGTTTTTTTGTCTAAACATGAATCCCAGTTCATGCAGTTTTTGTTTAGATTCTATTAAAAATGCTTCGGCTTGTTTGGGCTGATTGATGATTTCTCCCAGTTTTTTGGTTGTCTCGGCATAATTTTGCCAAGTTGCAATGTCGCCGTATGAGCCAAAAAAGACGCTGGCATGAGGCGTGTCGCCATACAAGGGACGCAGATGAGCGTAAAAATCATTGTCAATAATCATATCGGGCTGTAATTGTGCCAATCGTTCGGGATTTGGATAAGACCTTGCTCCCAAGTCAATGGTTTGGCTTGGTAGTTCAGGTTTGCCAACCCAATCAGGATAAATTTTAACATCACCTACTGCCACGGGTGGATAACCCATGGCGGTTAAGGTGGAAGCAATCGCCCAATCAGGGGTGATGATTTTAAGAGGCTGGTTTTGTGTGGTGGTTGAAGAAGTATTTTGCTGGTTGTGTTGAGTGGCTTGATGGGTATTTTGCTGATGGTTTTGTGGTTGGCAGCCAGATAGCAGTAAACTGATGGCAAGCAGTAAGCTTTTTTGCATCATATGACCGCCACCTTTTTTCCATTCATGGGGTGGCTTAGTAAATGTAAATGAATGCCAAAGATACGCTCAAGCACCTTTGGTTGCATTGTGCTGGCAATATTACCAATATGGCACAGTTTGCCATTTTTTAGAGCAATGACTTCATCACAAAATTGTGAAGCAAGATTAATATCATGAATAATAATCATAACTGCCTTGTTTTTTTGTTTTGCCAAGTGTTGGATTAGGCGAAGTATTTCAACTTGATATACAATATCAAGTGCAGCAAGTGGTTCATCAAGCAAAAGATAAGGTGTATCTTGGGCAATACACATGGCAAGCCATGCTCTGGCTCTTTCGCCACCTGACAGCGTTGTCATCGACTGCTTGGCAAATTGTTCAATTTGAGTGTGTTGCATTGCTTGGCATAAGATGGTGTGGTCTTGCGAAGTGGGTTTTTGTAACCATTTTTGGTAGGGATACCGCCCAAGCATCACAAGCTCAGAAACGGTAAAATGACTGGCATCAGGCAGCTTTTGTGGCAGATAGGACAGATATTGAGCAAGCGTTTTGGGCGGTAAATCAAAAATTGATTGATTTGTCAATTCATCTAATGCCACATGCCCACTGGTTGGTGTGATTTCACCTGCTAAGGTTTTAATCAGTGTTGATTTGCCTGATCCGTTATGCCCAATTAACGCATATATTTTTCCTTTTTCTAGGGTGATATTAATATCATGCAGTAAGGTTTTTTCTTGGCGAATGACCGTCAGTGATTGAGTAAAGAGCATAAATTAACCAAAAAAAATAACTTAATCAAAAAAGATAACAAATGGTAAAAAATCATGGTAAAAACTAAGGCAAGTTGTTAAGCCAATCAGTCAAAACAAAGCAACATGGGGCAAAATAAACCAAGCAGGCTTGGTAAAATGGCATTTTTAGTAAAATGGTGTGTTTATCAGTCTTATTCATCTCGCCAATATACTTTTAGCACCATGTCGCAATTTGAGCCGAAAAAGTTACGCAGCATTGGTCGAAGATGTTTGGTTGTGGTTGCCCCAAGTCCGCCCCAAATAGAATCAATTTTGATTGGCGTGTGGTGCAAAAAATCGATTAATTGGGCAAAAATTTGTTCGTGTGCTGCGTCATTTGTCTTTGCAATCACGGGTAAAACGGTGATGCAAGATGATGGTAATGCTTCATCTAAATAAGCCAGTTCCTGAGCATTTTGTAAAAAAAGCAGCACAATGGGCATTTGGGGGTTTTGCCAAAGTTCTATCAACCTTGCTACCGTCGGTAAAGAAGTTTCATCAGCAATCAATAAACTCTGACCATGTAGATGCTCAATTTTTTCAGGAAATTCCCTTTCGCTGGTAATGATGTCATTGATTTGAACTGACTTTACCCATGTTTCACCAAGACTAAATTCACCATTTTTTTTGCCATGACAATATATGTCAATCCATGCCAAATGTTGTTTTTTTCCTTGGGGGGATATGGCTTGCCAAGCTTTTCGAAGTGTATAGTAGCGATAAGGTCGATTAGAATTTTTCTTGGTGGCAGATGAGCTAAGATTTAGTAAAAATGCGTAACCAGCAGGCAGTTGGGATAGGTTTGTTTTTGACTGTAAGGTCAGCCGATACATATTTTGGCTAACGGCTGATACCGCCTGTAAAACAAAGTGGCGCTGTCTAATTTCGATGGTTTTTTTGCCTTGTTTGCGATCACTGCGTTGCAGCAGGGCGATGTATTGCTCATTGAGTTGCTCGGCGGATTGAATGGCGGTATCAAATTGCAAAAACCAAAGTTTTTGTTCTTGTTGATTGGGTTGATGCCAGTCTTGCTCAAACTGTAAATCCAAGACAAAACCTTCTTGATAAATTTGTTTTAGCATCACAGATTGTAGGTTTTTGCATTGATTTTGGGTCAGCTCAAGCAGACCGATTGCCATACTTTTGATGTCATCAAGGTGATCTTCATTGATGTGGTTAACGATATCAGCCAGTTTAGAATCGTTTAACGGTGTTAAAGTGTGTCTTTGCATGATGTTTTGGTATTTGTTGTTGGGGTTGCTATGTTTTATCAGCAATCTTTTATCAGCAATCAAAAAATACTAAAAGTTTGCCGTCAGGCTGACACTGGCTTGGCGTTCTGCCCCCATCCAACAGTTCATCTTATCATAGCAAGAGCCAACATAAGTTTTATTAAACAAATTACTGACACTTAAGCCTGCACTGAGTGTGGGGCTGATTTGATGACTGCCTGCCAAATCGACCAAAGTAACGCTTGGCAAGGCATCAGAATTTTGTCGATCAACTTGCATGCCTGCTTGATGGCGAATGCCAACATTGAGCAAAGTTTTATCATTGGGTGTGATGGTTGTCCAAAGGCTTGCGGTATGCTTGGCGACTTGTTGAGGGCGGTTGCCAACCAATTGTGGATTAAATTCATCTTTGCTGATTTTGGCATCCACATAGCCATAGCTTAAACCCGCATGAAGCCAGTCGTTAAAATGATGGTCGGCTGAAATCTCAAATCCTTTTGAAGTGGTTTCGCCTGTTTGTGTCTGTTTTGTCCAATCAACTGTTGCCACTTTTTCATTTTTCTTGGTGATGTCAAAAGCCGCCAAGCTTGCTTTGGTTTTGTTGTCAGTTGAGGCGTATTTTACCCCAACTTCAAACTGATTGGCCGTGGTGGGTTCAAACGGTTTGTTTGTAACGAAATTATTGCCAACCAAAGGTTGAAATGATTGAGAATAACTTGCATAAGGTGAAAAACCGTGATTGAAATGATAAATCCCTGCCAAGCGACCAGAAGTTTTATTGGCTTGATTGATGGTGGTTTTATGGGTGTTATTTGCCGTTTGGGTATTGGTCACACTTTCATAGTTATCACGGCGTAGCCCTGCAACAACGGTCAGGTTGTTCCATTGCATCTCATCTTGTAGATATACGCCAAGCTGCTTTTGCTTAATGTCATCTTGTTGTTGATAGCCTGTCAAGTTTAGATTGGCTTTGCTAAATAATCCATGGTCTGGTTGAGCAAGGTCAATGGTTGGAACGCCTTGATACATGGCGTCGGCATATTTGGCGGTACTGTTTGTTTTTTGATAATCCACACCGAGCAATAGATTGTGTGATGAATCCTTGATGAATAAATCATAGGCCAATTGGTTGTCTGTTGCCCAGTTTGTCATGTTTTCATCTGTGGTATAGGCTGTACGGCTGAGCTTGGAGTCTGAGCCTTGCACAAACCCTTGATGATAAGTATTTTTTTGTTGGGCTTTGGCGTTGGTGTGGCGTAAGATGTGCTTGAACTTTAAAGCGTCGTTAATTTGCCAGTTAATGGTTTGGCTTGGCATGAAGACTTTTTTACTAAAGTGATTCCAGTGGTCGCCTGCATAAGCATTTGCACCAAGCTTGCCATAGCTTGCGTTGTATAGCGTTCCTAAACTTGGCAATGGTGTGGAGGGTAACATATTTGGGTCATTTTGATAATAAATACTGGCAAGTACCGAGATGTCATCATTGGGTCTCCAAATAAGCGAAGGATTGATTAATGTCCGTTTTTCTTTGGTGTCTTGCATTTGTCCATCTTTTTTACGAACCAATGCAACCATGCGATAATTGATGTCATCGCTGAGCTTTGATGTGCTGTCAATGCCAACTTCTTTTAGATTATGTGTGCCTGTACGCAGTCTTATTTCATGCTGAGGCGAGCTTTTGGGGGTCTTGGCAACTTGATTGACCATACCACCTGGTTGGTTAAAGCCGTATAATGAAGACGCAGGACCTTTTAATATTTCAATGGCTTCGGTGGCATAAGCATCTACTTGTGGCATCAAGTTCCATGTGCCGTCATAAGGCAGTCTCATGCCATCATAAAAATTTGAATAATTTTTAAATCCTCGGATATTGTATTCATCAAAAATACTGACTGTCCCCCGATTTTCTGTATCAACACCTGCTTCATAGCGTAATGCACTGCTCACACTGTCGGCTTGGCGTTGTTTAAGCGTATTTTGTTCAATGCGATGATAGCTCATCGGAGCTTGGCTGGGTGGCAGGGTGGTTTTGGTGGCGGTGGTTCGATATGTTTCACCATAAACTGTTATGGCATCAAGCTTGACTGTGGGTAATGGCTCAGAAGAAATAAGGGGGGTAGTCGCCATTGCTGATATTGAGCTTGAGACCAAGCCTATGGTGATGATATGGCGTATTGTGATGGGCAATAAAGACAAACGCATGGCAACCGACCTTTAAGACTGATATTTAAAAAACTGATATTTAAAAAAAGAGATGTGTCATGAGTGTTATAATAACAATAATAATTATCATTATCAATAAACTTTGTGTCTTTTTTATGTCTTTGTGGTGGGCTGATTCAATGATGAACGAAGTTAAATGAAGTTAAATGAAGTTAAATGATAAATAAAGCAAAGCAAAATGATGAATAAATTGTTAAATTTATGCTTGCAAAATAAATATTTATGCGTATAATATGCTCTCACGTTAAGGCAAGGGTCGTTAGCTCAGTTGGTAGAGCAGTTGACTTTTAATCAATTGGTCGCAGGTTCGAATCCTGCACGACCCACCATTCGCCAAAATTATTTTTTACTCAGTCTTATGATTGGGTTTTTTATTTTGCATCATCAATATTTGTATCATCAATAATGATTATCAATTTTTTATCATAAATATTATCAGCCAATTTGCCAAATCTTGTCTTACTTATATTTATTGATTATCGATTGACATTTTGGGTCGTTAGCTCAGTTGGTAGAGCAGTTGACTTTTAATCAATTGGTCGCAGGTTCGAATCCTGCACGACCCACCATTTATTATTTTATCTGCTTTTATTATTTTATTTTGCATCGTTGATATTGATTGATTCTAACCCAACATGGTTATGTTGGGTTTTTTTTGTTGGTTTTCTTATTTTTGGCATGTGTTTGACCCCACATGTTATAACCACAACACATAAAATGTTATAAATTGGGATTAATCAAGATTAAATGAAAATAACTGGGAATAAAATTGAAAAAAGATTTCAGATTAGGGTTGGTAAACTAAAAACTAAACAAGAAAACACTCTAATTTAGTTAGCCCACGTCATCACCTAAAATTGCTCATATTATACATTGATTACTAATGTGATATGAGCAAAGCCAATCTAAAACTCGCCCTTGAAATTGCTCTGCAAACCAAAAACCTAAATGACATTGATAGTCTGACCAATGAGCTAAAAGCCGCAGGTCGCAATGTCGATGGATTGCAAGAAGCCTCCAAACGACTCGCCAAAGCTTGGGATGAGCTTAACCCAAGAGAGCGGGGTCAACGTTTACGTCGTCTAAAAGAAGCCTGCATCAGTGTGTCGCAAGGTCAGGAAGTGCTGGCTGATAGCATCGTTGAAGCAGGCAAAGCTGCTGATAAAACTGACAAGGAAATAGAACAACTTAGCGAAGAGACCAGACGCTTACAAGAGATTGCCAAAGCCAAAATTACATTAGGCATCGATAAAGATGACAAGGCTCGCAAGCAAATAGAAGAAGCCACCAAAGCCTATGAATTGCTAAAAAAAGAAGGCAATCTCACCAGCAAAGAATTAGCAAGAGCCAATGAGCGACATACTCAAAAGGTACAAAAGCTAGAGCAAGAGCTGGGCAAAACCAAACCCACATTATCTGAATTAGCCAGCGAGCTGGGCAGACTGACCAGCTCAGCCGCTGGACTGTCTGTATTAGCCAAATCTGCCATGAGCTTTGAACAAGCGATGGCAGGGGTTAAAAAAACCGTCGATGGGACGCCTGAGCAAATCCAATCTCTATCTGCTCAAATCAAATCTTTATCAGTTGAGCTTGGTTTATCCAGTGAGGCGGTCGCTGAGATTGCCGCCCAAGGCGGACAGCTTGGCATTCCCATCGAAAAATTGGGCGAATTTACCGAAATGGCAGGTAAAATGGCGGTTGCCTTTGACATGACCGCCGAAGAAGCCGCTGATGCCGCCGCCAAACTGTCCAACGTCTTTGGCATACCAATTATCGAAGTTGAAAGCCTTGGTGATGCCATCAATACCCTCGGCAACAACATGGCGGCAAAGGAAAAAGAAATTGTTGCTGCCATGTTGCGGATTGGCGGCAGTGCTAAGCAATTTGGATTAGCCGAAGAGCAAGCCGCCAGCCTAGCCGCCGCCTTTATCGCTCTTGGTAAACCGCCAGAAGTTGCGGCGACTGCCATCAACGCTTTGCTATCTAAGCTACAAACTGCTCAAGGGCAGACCGCTAAGTTTCAGGGGGCATTAGAGAGCATCGGCATATCTGCCAATCAGATGGCAGCCAACATCAGTGATAATCCGCAAAAAGCGTTGTCTGACTTTTTGGCACGCTTAAGTGAGCTTGATGATAAACAACGCTCCATGGTGATGATGGAGCTGTTTGGGCAGGAGTATGCTGATGACATCAGTCTACTGGTGGGCAGTCTTGAGACCTACAATCAGGCATTAGATTTAACCGCCAACAAGGCCCAAAATGCTGGGGCGATGAACAAAGAGTTTGATGCTCAGATGCAGACCGCTGGTAAGGCGGCTGACCAAGCCAAACAGTCGCTGTGGGTGTTGGCTCAAACTTTGGGCGAGCATCTGCTCCCTATCATCGCTACTACGGCAGGGGCGGTGGGTGATGTGGTGGGGGCGGTAAATGAGTTTGCCATGGCATTCCCCCGCCTTACTCAGTTTGCGGTGCTATTGGCGTCTGGGTTGACGGCATTGACAGCGTTTCGCTCGGCGTTAAAACTGGCTGGTAGTTTTGGGTTGTCGGCAGGGATGGATATTGCTAAGGGGTTTGCTGGTGGTAAATTATCCATTGATTCAGCAACTTTGGCTTTAGAAAAGTTCAGCTTAACTCAAATCCAAGCAAGCCGAGACAGCCGTACTTTAGTGGGTGACTTAAAAGGCATGGCAAGGCACATGACCACATTAGATGGTTTGTTTGCCGCCTCGATGGCGTGGAATTTGGGTAGCGGTGTTGGTGATTGGTTATATGAAAATTCTGAATTGGCACGTCGATTAGGTCATGAGCTAGGTCGCATTGCTGCCTTAACAATGGCGGTATTTAATGATGATACCATGCAAAATGTGTTGAATAACTATGGAGATTATAACGACACCTTAGCCCAAGCAAAACGTCATACTGAGCAGATGACGGTTGCAACACAGGAGCTGAATCAAGCTCAAAATCAGTCACATCAAACCACCAGCCAAGCCAATCAAGCAACTGCTGAACAAATAAAAGCACAGGAAAAGCTGATTGCTGAATATCGTGCGTTACAAGCTGTCATACCTGAACTGCAAAATAAAATGGCAGAGATGGAGACAGCAGGCAATAAAAACAGCATGGCGTATGAAGGGCTGGCAAAACAGGTTGAGATTGCCAAACAACGTTTGGAGAGTCTAAAAGAGCAAGCCACCGCTCAAGGCTGGGAAACAGCATTATTGACGGGCATTGAACAGGCTTCCGCTGCCTTTGAAGCCTTAGGGCTTGATGCCGATGAATTTACCACAGGCATCAATGGCAAAACCAACCAAGCGTTAGCCGCCTTTGTCGACGTGGCTCGCCTTGCCGAAGGCGACACCGTCAAACTGGCACGCGCGTATAACGCTGCCACCGCTGCCGCAGGTGATAATGCGCAAGCTCAAAGCGTGCTAGAACGGAACTTAATGCAAGTCACTGAAGGCAATAAAGAGCTTGCCGAAAGCGTTAAACAAGCCGCCCTAGCTCAACAAAACGCCAAATCCGCCACCGATGCTCAGTCGCAAGCCTTAAAAGCCTTGGGCATTAATATGGATGCCGTCAATCAGAAGATGAGTGCCAGTGGGTTTGAAATGGTCAACACCTTAAAAACAGGCATTGCTGCCATTAAAGAGCAAGCCACCAGCGCCGAGTCCTTAAAAGTAGCATTGAAGCAAGCCTTAGACACATCACTTGCTGCTGCTAAAACACAGGCTGATTTTAAGGCAATTAAGGCGGTTATAGACGAAGCAGGGCTATCAGGGAAAGTCACCGCCGAGCAAATGGCAAAAATTAACGCTGGTGCGGTCGGTGGTAGCGATGCTGTGCAACGGCTGGCAGAAGCCACTAAAGCACACACCACCAGTGTCAACACCAACACCCAAGCCACCGCCCAAAACACCACTGCCAAAGCCGACAACGCCAAAGCGACCGAAGAGATGGTCAAAGCGGAAGAAAAAGCCGAACAAGCCCAAACATCACGCTTAACTTCTTATACACGCTACGCACCGTCATTTATTGCCAGTGCCGAACAACAAATCAGCAAACTACAAGAGTTGGGAGCAACGCAAGAGCAAGTCACTGCAATAACGCAAAAATTTTATCAACAGCTGAGCCAAATGCCAGCTCCTGACATCTATGGGATGGCAAGTAATGCCAAAAGGCTGTCTGATGAGATGAGCAATCAAGTCAATCAATTTAACCAAGCCAAAAACGCCGTCATTCACTGGACATCCGCCTTGGGCAAAGCAGAAGTCAGCTCAAACGACCTTGGGCGTGCCCAACTTGCCCTAAGGACTGCCACCAATTCCAGCATTAACGGCATCGTCAAGATGGACAGCCAAACATTATCAGGCTTGCAGAGTGCCATTGACAATACTCGTCGCAAGATGCGTGATTTAGCCGATGATGCCAAAAATGTCGCAGATACTCTAGAAGCCACTCTAGCCAAAATGCAAGGCAAAGAAGACAAAGTCCGTGGCATTGAACAAGCCAAAAAGCTTAATGAAATACAAGACAAAATAAACGCCGCCAAAAAACGGGGCAACAGCGATGAAATCAAAGAGCTAAACCGAGCCTTGGAGCTACAACGTAAAATCAATGCCGAAGAAGAAAAACAAGCCAAACGCCAACGAAAGCAAGCCAATGCTGCTGAGCTTAAACAGCCACAAGATAAACTTAGAGAGCAAGCGGAGAAAGATGCCCAAAAACAGCAACAAAACCAACCAAGCAAACAGCAACAAAACCAACGGCTAACAGACAACCCAGTGGACAAACCCACCGCCACCAAGCTTAACACCAACCTTAACATTGGCATCCACGCCAAAGACGTGGCGGACGTGTGGGACAAACGCATGAGCGAACTGGTAGAAAAAGGTTTAAAAGACTTCATTGGGCAACTAAAAACCGAAGCTGGCAGGCTGGCAAAATGACCAACAAAACCAATCAAACGATGAGGACACCCCATGACCAAACAAACCAAAATCAACCAATCCGACTTAAAAATCTATCCATCTGAACGCTTAACCGACCATGATGACGGCGGCGGCATGCCCACCACTCCAGCACTGACAGGAGAAGCTAATGAACTGTTTGACCCCATTTCATCGGTAGCCAGGGTGAGCGGTGGCTTTTGGGCTCGCCTTGTGTACGCTGGGGTGTTGCGTGATGATGACGAAACCCTACACGGCTCATTTTTAGCCATCACCAAGCCACCATCTGACCCCACAGTCAGCTATTTATTGGTCAAAGCCCATCAGTTTGGCGAAATGCGACAAGCGGGCATCAAACGCATTGAAAGCTTTAGCCATGCAAGCATAGAAAGCAAAATGACCCTACTGTCTACCCAACCTGCTGGCTCAAAAATCATTCAAGCCTATCAAAGGGTGGGCGAAACCTTGCCCCAAGTGGGTGATGTGTATTGCTTGCGTCAAGACAAAAAAGGCTACCCCCAAGCAGAACAATACGTGCAAGTGGCAAAGGTGGACAGCGAAATACGCAAATTTCACAGCCCACGCAGCCAAAAAGACTTTGAACGGGTGGTGGTGAAAATGCAGCTCACCCAAACCCTTGAAACCGACTTTTTGGGGGCAGATTACCCATCGGAGGATTACATTGACAATCCGTGTAAAATCCGTGAAACATCGGTGGTGGATGCTGGGGCGTATTATGGCATCAAACCTGTCACCACCGCCATTGACAAAAACGTCCAGACCATTCATGTGCCAAATCTGATGGAAAAAATCATTCCAACCAATCAGATAGAAACCCCCCTTGTTGATTTGTCAGTATCTGCCCAATCCACCGCCTTGGTCAGTAAAGGCAATGGGCTTAGCGTGGGTTATTACAAACATCATTATGCAGGACGCATCACCCACGCCTATACGGGCAACGCCATCGCCCACGCTTCGGTGAGATGGCAAGTGGGCGGCCAAGCTGACATTCATGACAAACCAACTGGCAACGGAGCTGGCACTTTGTATCAAAAAGATAAGGCGGTGGGCGTGGTTGACTATGCGTCAGGCAGTCTTACCCTCACCAGCACCGACAACATCTATAACTTGGGGCAGATAAGCTTTAGACCAGCAGGCAAACTGTCCAATGTGTCTGACAGCCTGCTTGTTCCCATCACTCTCAACAACCGAGGCACAAGCCATGTGTTTAACCTGCCCAAAAGCCTAAACCTAGGCTCATTGGTGGCACACTTTCGTTCAAACGGACGGTTTTATAAGCTGATTGATGATGGCACAGGGGTGTTAAAAGGCGTGTCTGAAGCCTTTGGCAGTGGTTCATTTAACCAAAAAACAGGCTCACTGACTTTATCGCTTGGCGAGTTGCCTGATGTGGGTTCTGGCATTTTGCTGACTTGGGCAAGCACCGCCACCACCTTTGACAGAAAAGATGAGACACCCAAGGCATTGATGATACTGCCCTTGTCCCATACCGCCAACCCCTCTTCAATCAGCTTATCTTGGGGCAGTAAAAAAACCGCCAGAACATCAGCATCAGGCGAGATAACAGGCGACTGGGTGGGACGCTACAACATACAAAAAAACCGCCTTGAGATTGACTTATCCAAAAGCCCAAACAACAACCATCTCCACCCAAAAGGGGCAATGGACGTTACAATCGCTTACCACCACGGCGATAAAACCCACCAAAGCCACAAAGCACCGTTACGCAGTTCAGATGGGCAAGTCACCTTAAACTTAGAAGACAGCACAGGGGCAATCACCCCAGGCAGTGTGAAACTGCGGTTTAACTTATTGATTGAAGATTACGACGTTGAAACCGAAAAAGTGCCTGTTTTTGTTGACCCTTATAAGACGCTGACCGACGATGGCAAAGGGGGGCTGGTTGATGAAACAGGCAAATCATTTGGCAGCATTGATTATGCCAACAAACGCCTGACCTTTTTGCCTGACACCCAAGTGAACATCCCCAAATCAACCTATGAATGGGTAAATGTTGACCAAGGACTCAGAAAACGGCTGTTTGCAGGGTTTGAGTACGTCCCTGCTGGGGCATCGATGCCCATTGATGAGTCTGCCTTGGTTGAAGTGTGGTTTTATGATGAAAACCCCAAAAACAGCATCACAGAAACGGTGGCAAGTGGCCATTTTGAGATTGATTTGTTGCCAACCTTTGCTGAGAGCATCACCGCAGGGTCATTAAATTTCAGGTGGCAAAATCAGTACTTTTATGATGACAATGGGTCGGTGATGATGGGGTTGAACACAACAACAGGCAAGTCTGTGGCGGTTGGGACGATTGATTATCAGCATGGCATTGCCCAGATAAGCCAAGTGCAGATATACAATACAAACCCTGTTGTCATCAACAGCTTAATCAGTGCAATCGATGTCATGCCCATCACCCAAGCGGCGTTCATCACCCCCCAAGCCCCTTTACGCCCCCAAAGTTTACAAATCCGTGCCACCACCATCGATGGCAAAAATATCCTTGGGCAAGCCAATGCCAAAGGGGAGATTAAAGGCGAGATGATGCAAGGGGTGGTGGATTATGAATATGGCGTGATTGATGTGAAATTTGGCAAATGGGTGCCCATTGACAAGGCAGCAAATGCCAAGGCAGAAAACCGCCAAGAGCTTAGCCAAGCGGAAACAAAAGAGGGCAAGGTTTGGCAAGATGCCCCTGTGCTTGGGCAAAGTGTGCGTTACAATGCGGTGTCTTATAACTATCTGCCAGTCGACAGCACCAACATCAAGATAGACAGCGTCCGACTACCGCAAGATGGGCGTGTGCCTATCTTTCGCCGTGGCGACATCATTTTAATCAGCAACAGCCAAACCGATGAGTTGGGTTCGGCGTTCACTGGGGGGCAGACCATCCGTTTATCACGCACCGATGTTGACCGCATTTGTCTAAAGGATGCCACTGGTAAGGCGGTTGATGCCAATTTGTGGGATTATGATTTAAAAGCAGGGACAATCACCCTAACCCCATCGATTGACTTGTCAGGCTATCAGATGCCCCTTAGCGTCAAGCACACGATACAAGAGCGTAATCGACTTTTAAGCGCTGACATTGATGGCACGTTAAGCTTGTTGTTTGCCACCAAGCGAGATTATCCGATTGATGACACCTATGTGTCCAGTGTGTTGTTATTGGGGGATTTGGCGACCCGTGCGTCTGTGCCGTTTACTCAGCGTAATTGGGACAATGTGTGGCGTGATGAGCCCAATGGCAGTCAGCTGTTAAACCGCTTAAACGTCAAAAACTACCCCATACGCCTAACTGATGATGGGGCAATCACCGAAAAATGGCTGATTAAGTTTACATCATCAAATCAGTTTGAGCTTTATGGTCAAGCCTTGGGGTTTGTGAAAAAAGCCGATACCTTGGCTGACTTAGCTCCCATCAATACTGCCACCAATAAGCCGTATTTTACCATTGATAAGCGGGCGTTTGGGGCAGATGCCCCTTGGGCAAGCCAAGATGTCATCAGATTTAACACTTGGGGGACGCTGATGCCTGTGTGGGTGCTGTGTGCGGTGCAACCGACGTCCAATCCGTTGCAAGAAAAAGATGGCTTTAGTATGTGTTTGTTTGGCGATACGACGGAGGTTTGACCAGCATTTAGCCATCATTCATTTAACCAGCATTTAACCATCATTCAATTAACCATCATTTACTTTAAGGAATAAAATATGTTCACACAAAACTACCCTGTCAGCGTCTACCGTTCATCTGACAAAGATGCCCCAAAGATTGAGCGTCAAGCCAATTCGGTGGCCATCATTTTAAAGGCGTGTTTGGTCACAGGCTATGGCGATAAAGCCCCTGCAGGCTGGACGCTTGATGAAGATGTGGACGCTGGTATTAAGCAGTTTCGTCCGCCTGCGTCAGCTCATCAAGCATTTACCATCAAGACGTCAAATGACACAGGGCGAGAGATGACGGTGCAAGTCTATGACGGCGATGCGCTTAAGATGCAATGTGCTACCCCATTTAAATACGGTGTGGGAAATGGCAAGAATACCCGCTGGTGCGTGATTGCTGGTGAGTGGGGTTTTTGGTTTTTTAGTGAGCTTACCAATAATAATAACGTACCAACCAAGCAATCAGGCGTTTATCTGTACTGTGGCAGTACCAGTGCAGGCGGTGATGGTGAGCGTGGGGTGTATTTAAAGCACACTGGGGGGACTTGGAATATTAACGATGATGACCGTCATCACATATTTGATGGTAATCAACATGGAGCAACTTTGGGCAAGTTGTGGGTCAATCATCGTGTGTATGACATCAACCCACGGTCTTTTTTTAATGGCAATGGCAATGTCAGCCGTGATGTAATTTTATCCCCCATTGCATTGATGGCGGTGAACGATGTGTATTTTATCCCAGGGTTTGGCTCATCAAGAGCTGACGGCGATAATCAAAGTGTGCTTAATGGTCATTTGTGCCATTCTACCGCCACCATCGGACAGGGTAATAACATTTATGTGCCAATAAACCATTGGGAGTTGTGATGCGAGTTGTTGATTTCATTCGTCTAAACAAACATACGGCGTACATTGCAGGAACTGGGAGCGGTGTGGTGTCTGTGGGGGGTGTCCCTGGGTCACGCAAGGTATACGCCTTAGACGCCAAAACCCTTAACGTCGTTAAAACGGCGGTCAGTACAGATGATGGGCAGTACTTAATTCCCCATCTTGACCCAGCCAAACGCTATCTTGTGATGGCGCGTGATCATCAAGGCGAGTATGAACCTTATTGTTATGACAATGTCACGCCTGCCACCGATTTGACTTTAGATGAGCAACAGGCGTTGTGGCAGCAGATGGCAAATCAAGCATCTCAAGCATGACGGCTTAACGGCTTAACGGCTTAACGGCTTAACGGCTTAACATGATTTGACGTAAGGTCTGGTTGATGAGTGTTTGGTAGCCACGCTCACCTGCTTGGGCTTTAAAAAAAGCAATCACATCAGGGTCTAAGCTGATGCTGATGCGTTGTTTTTTTAGGTTTTTTTTGACATGGTGTTGCCATGTGGCTTTATCCACGGATTGCCCTGCCACCTTAAAGACGGCTCGGTCAATGTCCGCTTGGCTAAATTCTGGATAATCGTCATAGGTTGGCAAAATAGGTTTTTTGTTCATTTTTGGTGGCTCGTCTCATAGAAATGATGTGAATGGTGTCGTCGTCATCAACGTGAACGACGACCACAACGGCAATGCCAAGCAAACCTATGGCGACCATACGCTTTTCACCATAGGCAAAGCGATTGTCTTCAAATAAGATGATTGCACCAGCAAAAACCTTGTGAACGTCCATAAAGTCAAGCCCATGCTTGGCAAGGTTTGATTGGCGTTTTTGTTCGTCCCAAGTAAATTGCATCACACATGACATCAAATAAACACATCTGCTGATATATGATTATATATCAGCACCAAAGACAGCACAACAAGCCTAACCCCCATAAAACCCATAGCCCAAAACACCATGAAACTGCCCCTAACACGCCACCTTTTAAGCCAGCCCCCTGCCAACAGCTTGCCCCTGCCATTGACCAGAAAGCTTGGTGAACAAAGCCAAGATGGGCTAAATGAACAAGCCCCCAACTTGGCAGAACGCCCAAGCAAGCCCAAGCCACCCCCCAAAAACCCCTTTGGCAGACTGGTGGGCGGTGGGGTGGATGTTTGTGTGGCAGTGGCTGGCAGTGTGAGCATCTGTGGTAACTGGACGCATGACGGCAAGTTGGTTGGGCAAAACCAAGCCGTGGCAAGACAGCCTGTAACAGCGGTGGCTGATTGCTTGTATTTAAACCGCTTGCCCTTTGCCCCCATTGCCAATGTGTCACAAACGACGGTGCAAGATGGCGTATTGCTTCAGCATTGCCATGTAAGCTTACTTGATGGCTACCGAGCATTAACCAACTGCCAGCACACCGCCCAAACCCCAAGCGTGGCTTATCAGTCTTATGTTGGGGTCAATGCCAATGTGGTGGTTGGTTTAACCGATTGTGTAAGCCCAAGCCTTGATGCTGTCATCAGTCATCAAACCTGCCTTGCCCAACCCAACGCCAAGACATGGCAAATGGGGCATTGCCACGCCAGCCATGTGCAACACGCCACCCCTGTGCCTTGTCGGTATTACCCAATCCCCAAGCCACCGCCACCGCCTGCGGTGTTTGCTTGTCGCATAAGACCGCCAGCAGACCGTCTGCCCTTGACGCTTCATCGCAACCGTGGCGGAGTGCCAGCAAGTGCCTTGCCCTTGCCCTTGATGTGTTGGCATGACACCGCCCCTGCTTTTGTGCCTAATCTTAGGAGTTATCTTGTGCATCATATCATCACCGCCACTTTGGGCGGACTTAACATCGACCCCATCAAATTTGACATCAAAACTGACATGGACAGCTATTGTTACAGCGGTTCGATTGAGATAAGCCATGTTGATTATCAACGCATCAAAGCCAAATTGGACGTGGTGCGTGGCAATGAGCCGTTAATTTTGGTGACTGTCAATGGCAAGGCATTTGGCTTCATCGCTGAAAACGTCAGTCGCAACCGCCAATTTGGGGCAAGCGTCTATCAGTTAAGCGGACGCTCATCAACAGCACGGCTTGGGCAAGATTATGCCCACAGCCAAGGCGTGAATGGTGGGGGTGGCACAATAGAACAAGACCTATACGCCAGCCAAATCATGCGTATGCAGCTGAATGATTTGCCCTTTAGCATTGATGAATTTGACGTGGACGATTGGTTAATTCCAGCAGGGACGCTGAATGTCAGTAATCAAACGCCAATTAGCATCATCAGCCAGTTGGCAACGGCGTGCGGTGGCAAAGTGATAAGCCACGTAAGCGAACCCAAGTTATCAATCATCAAGCGTTGGCGTGTGCCAGCGTGGGAGATGGCGACGGCGAAGCCAAGCCTTGTTGTGCCAATGAATGTGGTACACAGCATCAGCGATGAAAAACGCACCAGCCCACGCCATAACACGGTAACTTTAATCGGACGACAGCAGGCGTTTGAGATTTATCGCCAAGGTCAGGGGCGTGATTTGATTGCCCCTGTGGCAAATTGGTATTTGTACACCGACCAAGCGTCTGCCATTGCTAGGGGGGTGCAACTGCTGTCTGACAGTGGCAATCATGTGCATTATACGCTAAAAATGCTGGTGTCAGACAAGCACAATTTACCGCTTGCCAAGCTTGGGCAGATTTGGCAAATCAATGACGATACCGACGGCGGTGATGGGGCGTTTAATGCCGTTGTTACGTCAGTAGCCCTGTCGGTGAGCCGTGATGGTGATGCAGTGGTGGTGTGGCAGACGGTGGGGATAGATAGGTATGTGGATGTTTAAAATGCGTTTAAAATGCGTGAGTGTCTAAATACTCTCGTAAGGCATCGTTCATGCGTGTTTGCCAGCCTTTGCCTGTGGCACGAAAACGGTCAATGATGTCGCTGTCATAGTGGACGGTAATGGCTTGTTTTGGCTTGGCTTTTGGGGGGTTGCTAAGTTTGGCTTGTAGTGATGTTGGCAAACCTTGCAAACGAATGGCATTGGCAAACATGTCATCTGTCCACTCAGGGTTTTCAAAGTCGGTTTTTTCAGGGTCTTTGGGTTTGATGGCTAAACTGGTCATATTTTTTACACTCTCTTTGATTGGCTTTTCTAAAGCTGATGATGCGAATGCCTAGGTCAACTTCACAAAACACAAGGGCGTATAGACGATTATCAATCAACCCAAGTGATGAATAGCGAGTTTCAGGATATGGTTTGCGTGTGTCTTGCCATATTAGGGCGGTGGTAAAATCAAAGTCAACCGCCATGGCAAACGGCAAACCACGGTCTTCAATGTTCTTTTGGTTTTTTATGGGGTCGTATTCAATGTGCATGATACGTGTATTGGTTGGTTTTTAGTCGGTTTTTATATTGTAACCAAAAAAAGGGGCGTGTAAAGATGAATTTATTAAGCCAGTTTCAGCAGATTTTTAGTGAAAACCCAAAAGGTTATGCGACCATCACAGGGGTTAAACCTGATGGGACGTTGATTGCCACCACGCCAAGCGGAGCGGTTGTGCTTTTACAAGGCAAGGCAGATATTGGCAAGTCGGTGTTTTATGACCGTGTTACTAATGATGTGGTCGATGATGCCCCTGATGTGGTGTTTAGGGAGTTTGGGGTTTGATGCGTTTGGAAAGCAGTCTGTTTGGTCAGGCGGTTATATGTGGTTACACTTGGGTTAACAGATTTTCAACGTTATTAGGAGCGAATATGTTGACGCAAAATCCCCAGCAAATACCTGCCAAAAAATGGTGGGCAGTGTCAAAGACATTGTGGTTTAACTTTGGTGTAACCGCATTGGGTGTGGCATGGGCGGTGTTCCCTGTGGCGGATTCAGTACTGCCATTTGCCAAGCCGTTTATGACCCCAGAGGCCTTTGCATTGGCAACGGCGGTGATTGGGGCGGGCAATGTGGCATTACGCACCATGACAAAAACGCAACTGACCAGCAGCAAACAAGACGCAGACACTCAAGCAAATGAGCCTAATCTGTTTGAACCTAAGCCCTTTGAACCCAATCGTTATGACTAAGGCAACCCTATGAAGCTTGATGTACAGACGCTAAAATTTGGTTTTGATGTGGCTCAAACGGTCATCATGGTGGGCATCTCTATCTATGTGTGGATTGTCACCAACCACAAGGTCAATGCCAAAAAGATTGATGAGTTAGAAGACCGCCACAACGATGAATTAGATGGCATCAAAAACCGCTTAACTCGCATGGAGACCACTTTAAGCATGATGCCCGACAAACGCAGCATAGACACCCTATCGCAACGCATGAATGAACAAGGCGAGCTGCTACACAAGATTGAAGGCGAGCTTAAGGGCATTGGTGACAACAACGCCATGATATTACAAACGCTGATTAAGGCATCGCATCTATGATGATGACAACCATAAAGGAGCTTTGATGAACCTAATCCAACTACAGACCGAAGACCACCGCCGCAGTGTGTTGTGGTTTTTGTTGTATGACGCTGATTATCAGTTGTCGCTTACCATGCTTGCCCACTGCTTTGAGATGCAGGGTAAAAATATCTCTACTGACACGCTAAAGACGCACGCCGCTTGGCTGTGTGAGCAAGGCTATGCCACGGCGAGCAATCACGGTGGGGTTGAGTGCTTGACGCTTACTGACCGTGGGCTAGAAGTTGCCAAAGGGCTGGTGCGTGCGGTGGGGGTGCGAAATTTGCGTCCGTCTGAATTGGCGGACATCAAAGCGTTTAAGGGGTATTGATGTATGGCACGCTCAACCATAAAAACCCTGCCCCCTGCCTTACTTGAGCAGCTACAAGACTGGCTACGAGACCCACGCATCACCCAGCTTGAAGCCACAGAGCGGCTCAATGAATTGCTGGTGGAAATTGGTGAAAAGCCACGCAGCAAGTCAGCGGTCAATCGCTATGCCATGCAGATGAATGAAATCGGCGAAAAAATCCAACAAAGCCGTGAAATGGCAGAAATGTGGGTGGGCAAGTTTGGTAATGCTCCCCAAGGCAAGGTGGGGCAACTGCTCAATGAGATTATCCGAAATCTGGCGTTTAACACCGCTGTCGGATTGGCGGAGACCGACGGCATGGTCGAGCCAAAGATGCTAAAAGAGTTGGCTTGGGCGGTGGAAAAACTGGAAAACTCAACCACGATAAATGAAAAACGCCAACGTGAGATTGAGAAAGCAGCCCTTGAAAAAGCCGCTGATGAAGCGGATAAGGCGATGAGACAGGCAGGGCTGTCAGAAGCCACTGCAAAAGACATTCGTAACCGAATATTGGGCGTTGAATGATGTTTGACTTTAACAAAGACGACGTTTTATTACCGTATCAAAAACGCTGGATAAGTGATGACAGCCAGCTAAAAATCGCCGAAAAATCACGGCGTACAGGTCTGACTTGGGCAGAAGCGGCAGACAATGCCCTTGATGCCAGCCTCAAAAAATCTGATGGGGGCTGTGATACTTTTTATATTGGCTCAAACAAAGAAATGGCACGAGAATACATCGATGCAGTGGCGATGTGGGCGACCATGTTTAACTATGCCGCCAGTGAAATTCATGAAACTGAAGAAGTGTTTGCCACGCCTGACGGTGATAAAGAGATACTTACGTTTGTGATTTACTTTGCCAGTGGCTTTAAGGTCAAAGCCTTATCATCGAACCCCAAAAATTTGCGTGGCATGCAGGGTAATGTGGTCATCGATGAGGCGGCATTCCATGAACATTTAGCCGAAGTGCTAAAAGCCGCTTTGGCTCTCACCATGTGGGGGTCAAAGGTACGCATCATCAGTACACATAATGGTGTGGACAATCTGTTTAATGAGTTGATTGTGGACAGCCGAGCTGGTAAAAAACGCTATTCGGTGCATACCATTACCCTAGATGATGCGTGCGAGCAAGGGCTGTATCAACGTATCTGTCAAGTGACTAAGCAAAAATGGTCCCAACAGGCAGAAGACGAATGGAAAACCAATTTGCTTAAAGACACTGCCAGCGAAGAAGATGCGTTGGAAGAGTATTTTTGTGTACCCAAAAATGGCGGTGGTAAGTGGTTGTCTCGAGCGATGATTGAGCAACGGATGAATGCCGATACGCCAATTATCCGACTGGAAAAAGACCATGAGTTTGGGCTGATGCCTGAGGCGATACGGCGAGCGGAGATTGACTTGTGGTTGGTTGAAACTTTATTGCCAATATTGAAAGACTTAAATCCACAGCAACGGCATTATTTGGGTAAAGACTTTGCCAGAAGTGGCGATTTGACATCGTTTAGCATTGGAGCAGAGCAACAAAACCTTGTGGTATCAGTCCGCTTTATCGTGGAAATCCGTAATTTGCCATTTAAACAGCAAGAACAGATTTTGCTGTTTATACTGTCGCATTTGCCTAAGTTTGCTGGGGCAGCGTTGGACGCTCGGGGAAATGGGCAGTATTTGGCTGAGTCGGCTCAAGATGAGTATGGTTCGTTGATTGATTGTGTGATGTTGTCTGAGAAGTGGTATCGAGAGAATACTGCCGCCTTCAAAGCTGCCATTGAAGACGGTGAGTTCATCGACATTCCCAAAGATGCAGACGTTTTGATGGATTTACGCAGTTTTGAAGTGATTAAGGGCGTGCCACGCATTTCTGATAAACGCAGTACGGATAATGACAATAAAAAACGCCATGGGGATACGGCAATTTCTCTTTTACTGTTGCATGCTGCCAGTCGTAGGGCGGTGGCGGTGGAGATTGGGCTTGCGGTGGAGGGTGACGTCACAAGCCCAAATCAAGCAAATGGGTCGTATGTCTCTAGTCAACCGTCTTCTCATCAATCGTTTGGCTCTGATGTGTTTGATAGGGCGTTGGGGGTTGGGAGTATGATTGCCGGGTTATTTAAAGGGTTTTAGTGTTCAATCACTAAATTGGTGATGGTTGATGTATTAGGGTCAATGCTGGCAACCGCTCTATTAAGTACCAACGCTCCCAAGGCGTTTTTGCCTCTAAAGGTCATAAACACCTGCACGTCACCCATGCCACTGTCATGGTATGTAGTCTCAACGTGTTCAAAGGAATCTGGGTCGTTCATATCTTGCTTAACCCTCTGTACCAACTCATAATTATATCCGTCATAAGGCATAAATAACGCTTGCACCTGCTCACTGCGTGTTACAGGATCGTTGTCTGACTTATCAAAGAGGTTGGACACAAACCACAGTAAAAAACCAATAGCAATAACGTAATACCAAAGCGGTTTGCCTGCTTTAGTCTCTGATTTATCCTCTATTGACTTATCTTCTATCGCTGTCTTGGGTTGCAATTGATGCGGGTCACTGGGGTTGGGTTGGACGGTCTTAACGGCGTTGCGGTCTTGATAAGATGCCAGCGTCTGGGGGCTGACCACAAACTTATGCTGACAATGCACGCATTCGGCAATGTCCGCTCGCTTTAGCCGCTCGACAGTATCAAATCCAGCATGGCACTTTGGGCATATTAGGGCGGTCATTTTATCCTCCGATTTTTCTTTAATCATAGCTGATTTATCATAGCTGATTTGAAATCATATTTCACCATTTGACCTAGGTTATTCTAAAACTAGTCCATTATCACTTGCTGCCCTTCCCACCTATAGTAATGACTGTCTTAACCATCATTGCTATAGAGCCGCCATGAGTACCAACACCACCAACCCAACAACCGCCAAATCTCAAGCCCAACCCATCATCGACAAAGAAATCGCTGTTGAACGTCATGTCAGCGAGCTTGAAGTCATCGACACCATTTTAACCAGCAAACTGTCTGGCGAGATTAACGGCTACCGCAATCTGCTGACCGACACCACCGTCATTGGCACATGGACACAACGCCAATCGGCACTGGTGCAGATGGAGCGACAAGTTGTCCCTGCTGACCCTGACAATAAGGCAGACGTAGAGGCCGCTGAGTTTGTGGCTACCCAAATCAATAACATTGGCTTTGACAACATCATTAAAGCCATGCAGTGGGGTGTGTACTATGGCTATGCAGTCGCTGAGGTCATTTGGCAACAGACAGATGGCAAGATTGGCATTGCTGACATCAAGGTGCGTGACCGTGGCAAGTTTAAATATGACAAAGACCAGCGTTTGGTGTTTTTGGGCAATGATGCTGAGACGGTGGTGGGTGAACGTAAGTTTTGGACGTATAGTGCAGGTGGGGACACCACCGACAATCCCTATGGGTTGGGGCTGGCTCACTATTTGTTTTGGGCGGTGTTGTTTAAAAAATCGAATATTAAGTTTTGGCTGTTGGGGCTGGAGAAAGCCGCCACCAGCGTGCCACATGTGCAGTATGACCCCAAAAGCCCCAACGCTGCCAGTGAACGACAAAAAGCCCTACAAGCTGGCATCAGCATCAAAAACGGCTCTGCCATTGCCACCGCCCAAGGCACGGTGGTGGAGCTGTTAAAAGGGGTGAGCGGGACAGAAGACTATGAGACCCTGTGCCGCTATATGGATGAAGCCATTGCTTTGGTCATCTTGGGTCAGGTCATGACCAGCCAAGCGGTGGGCGGTCAGTACAAAGCTGAAATACAAAACCAAGTCAAAGAAGACATCATCAAAGCCGATGCTGACCTGATTTGCTCAAGCTTTAATGGCAGTATTGCCAAATGGCTTACTGAGTGGAACTTCCCCAACGCCAAGCCCCCTAAGCTTTGGCTACTCACCCAATCTGAAATTGATAAAAAAGCCACTGCTGACACCTTTAACGCCATGGCAACGGTGGGTTATCGACCCACGCTGGACACCGTACAAGAGACCTTTGGCGGAGAATGGGAAGCCATACCGTCGGTTAATCAAGCGACTGACAGCCCAAGTTTGTCTGACAAAAACAATCACTCTGCTGACTTTGCCGAAACAGACAACCGTACTAAAACGTCAATGGTTGATGACATGGTCAATCAGCTTGCTCAGACACAAGCGCCTTATATGACCAAATGGCTGGATAAACTCAACAATGCCTTGGATAAGGCAACGAGCTTAGAAGACTTGCAAGACCAACTTAACGAGATGGCAGATGAGTTGGACTTTGATGACTATGCTCAAGTCTTTGCCCAAGCCAACTTGGCAGCAAAATTGGCAGGAATGCAGTCAGTACAAAGCGAGGCACAACATGACAGTTAATGCCACCAAGCTACCCTTTGATGAACAGATTAACTACTTTAAACGCAAGCTCAATCTACCCACCGACAGCTACCTAGACTTAGCAGGGCAAGACCATGATTATGCCTTTGTGGTGGCAGGGGCGAACCGCAACGACATGCTGGCAGACTTTCGCTCGGCTGTGGATAAAGCCATTGCAGATGGCACAACGCTTGAGGCGTTTCGCAAAGACTTTGACAAGATTGTGGCAAAGTACGGCTGGGATTATCACGGTGGTCGTGATTGGCGAACTCGCATCATCTATGACACCAATCTGTACAGCAGTTACTCAGCTGGTCGTTATGAACAGCACCAGCGGATGAGCAAGCTGCGTCCATTTTGGGAATATCGGCACAAAGATGGACAAAAGCACCCACGCCCACTGCACCAAAGCTGGGACGGACTTGTTTTGCCACATGATGACTCTTTTTGGCAAACCCATTACCCCATCAATGCCTATGGTTGTCATTGCACTGTGGTGGCTCACAGTGCCAAGTCGCTTGAGCGTGAGGGCTTGACGGTCAGTGAAAGCCCAAAAATCAACTATGTAACTAAAGAACTTGGCACAAAAAGCGGTCAATCAAAAATCGTTACCTTGCCTGAAGGGATTGATTATGGTTTTGACCGTGTGGCAGGGAGTGAGCGTGTGGATATGCCAAGCAAACTGCTACTGGATAAAGTCATCAGCGTACCGCCAAAGCTTGCCGCCAACATGGTGGGCAATATGCTAAAAGTGCCTGAGGTGCAAAAATTGCTAAACGCTGAAATCAAGGCGATGGTGGACACCGTTGTCAAAGAAAAGCTGGCTCGTGGTGTGAGTAAGTCGGTGGGGGTGTTGCCAACTGACGTGGTAACCACACTGACCAAAGAAGGGCTAGAGCCTGCCACGGCAGTGATTACGTTAAGAGATACCGATGTACTACATGCCCTGCGAGACAGCAAAGACAGCCCCTTGCCATTGGCGTTTTGGTATGGGTTATCTGAGCATCTGCAAAACCCTGAAGCGGTGCTATTAGACCATAAGCAAAAGCATCCAACCCTGTTATATGTCGTGAGCTTGGGTCAAGGTAAGGGGAAAGTTGCGTTAAAGCTGGATTATGACGTTAAAGTCAAAGATGAAGTGGGTAAACGTCAGGTGATTACAACCAATATTTTAAGAACTGGGGCGGTTGTGACGTTAGCTGATATTAAAGAGCATTTTTATGAGTACAAGGTGTTGTATGGAGAGATATTGCTTGATTAAAAAAAAGGGAATGCGACACCATGATGGGTAGGACTCGAACCTACGTAACTACTTGTCAATTTGGTCAATTAAGCATTCATTTAATTGGCAAATCTTGAGACAACCATCCCTTCTACCTGAATTGGGCTCTACATCATCGTGTCTGATTTTATTATAAACCACCACACATAACAGGTAAAGCCATGCCCAATGTCAGTATCAGCACCAAGTCAGTCGAAGAGTTTGTCGACTTTTTGGGTGATGTTAAACAACTTGAGTTTATCGATCGTGCCGTATGGGAGGCGGTGGGTGAACAACTAAAGATACAAACCGAGAAGCGATTTGCCGCTCAAACCGACCCAGATGGCAATGCGTGGACACCACTGTCTGACAAGTACCAAAAGCGTAAAGCCAAAAAAGCCACCCATCACCAGCTGCTTAAATTTAGTGGCTATCTGCTAGACACTCTACACCACCAAGCCGATGACCATGGGGTGAAGTTTGGCAGTAACCGCATCTATGCTCGCACGCATCAGTTTGGCGATGACCGCCGCAATATCCCAGCCCGACCATTTTTGGGCATCAACCAAGCGGACAAAAAGGCAATTATCGAAGAGTTGCATCATGCTTGGCAAGCGTGGCTGGCAGAACAGAGTTAGATGGGTGTTTATGCGTGTTTATAAACACCCTACAAGCGACAGTAAATCCAAAGTCGGCTCATGATAGCCGATGAGCGATAAAACGCCTTATACGGCAAATTTCATCAATTCATCAATCATGAAGATTAATCATCAATCATGAAGATTTTAGGAGTCAGCAACATGAGCAAAACACTTACCAATGAGCAAATCACCCAGCTTGCCAATCAGCATGCCATTGACCCTGCCAGCTTAAAGGCGGTCATTGAAGTGGAGTGTCGTGGCAATGGCTTTGACAAACACGGCAAGCCTGTGATTTTGTTTGAACGCCATGTCTTTTATCAGCGATTGACCAAGATGCGCTGGTTTACTCATCGCAACCGCTTGTATGACACCCACCCAAGTCTATGCAACCCCAACTGGGGCGGTTATAACAGTCATGGTGGCAATCAACAGTTGCGTCTTGAGATTGCCAGTGGCTTGGTGGACAGTCCTTTGTGCAAGGCTTTAGCACAAGAGTCCTGCAGTTGGGGCTTAGGTCAGGTGATGGGCTATCATTGGCAGTCTTTGGGCTATGGCAGCATTGATGAGTTTGTGGCACAGATGGAGCGTGGCGAGTATGAGCAGATGGATGCAATGATACGCTTTATCAAGGTCAATGGCTTGGTGGGTTATTTAAATAGCCAAAATTGGCAAGGCTTTGCTTATCGTTATAATGGCAAAGCATACAAACGCAACCGTTATGACAGCAAGCTTGCCCAAGCCTATCAGCGTCATGTGCAGATGATGGCATGAGCGTGGATTAAATGCAGTTGCCAGTTGCCATAAAAAACGTTTGAAACCAGTCTTATAAGACATTGCCCATGCGGTCTTTATAATCCAGTTATTAAGTCAATAACTGGATTTTTTTTTGGAATAGGTTTATGCAACGCATTGCCATTTTTAAGACGGGTACGCACACAGCGACCAATGGCGACACCCTAAGCTTTACCACTGACTATCTCAAAGAGGTGGTGGCAAGCTATGACCCTGCCACGCATGAGTCACCAGCGGTCATCGGTCACCCCAAAGACAACCACCCTGCTTACGGCTGGGTCAAAGCTTTATCGTTCGATGAAGGCAGCGGCACACTGTACGCCGACTTTGAGCAGGTTGACCCAACGTTTGAGGCGATGCTCAAGGCAGGCCGCTTTAAAAAACGCTCAGCCAGTTTTTATCCACCAACACACCCTAGCAATCCTACCAAGGGCAAGCCGTATTTGCGTCATGTGGGGTTTTTGGGCGCACAGCCACCAGCGGTCAAGGGCTTGCCTGACATGGCGTTTTCAGAATTAAGCGGTGAGCAAGACTGCCCTATCGTCGAGTTTGCTGAATTGCCGTTTGTCACAGACCCAGACACAGGAACAGATACTTTACCAGCAATCACAAAGGACACCTTTATGAATATCAAAACAACCCCAACCCCTGAGCAACCAGCTGATGCGTCTGATGCTGCTTTTCACCACTTAGCCCAAGACAACACAGCCAAAACAGCCGAGTCTGGTGCAGATGCAACAGGCAAAGACCACAGTGAGCTTGTCGCAAAAGAGCAAGCCTTAGCAGAGCGTGAAAAAGCCCTTGCCAAGCGAGAGGCAGCATTTGCCCAAGCCCAACAAGACATAAAACAGCAAGATTTTAGTGAATTTGCAGAAGGTTTGATTGGCAAAGGTCAGCTTGTACCAAGTGAGAAGTCTGCCATTGTTGATGTGATGATGGACTTAGATGCGGTGGGTAAGACCTTTGATTTTAGCGAAAACGGCAAGGTTGCTCAAAAGTCATCTGTAGACGTGCTAAAGGGGATATTGAGCCGTTTGGAGACCACCGTGGACTTTGGTGAACACACTGCCGATGACCCCAATGAGCGAGTCATACCCAGTCATATCGCCCCTGACAGCGACGACGAGCTGGACAAGCAAATCCGTGATTATGCACAAAAACATGGACTAAGCTACCCAGAAGCTGCCATTAGTTTTGCTCGGTAGCACAAAAACCATGCCCCATAAGCCAACTCTAAAAACTCTAAAAAGGATACCGCCATGCGTCAACACAACATTTTATCCAAAAAAATCACCTTAAACACCGCAGTGAAAGCAGGTCAAATCCTAAGCTTTGGCGGTGAGCTTGCCACCACGGGCAGTGCCACCGCTGAGCCTGCTGGTGTGGCGATGTATGAAGGCAATCAAGGCGAGCTAATCGCCATCATGTGCGTGGGTGTCATCAATGTGCCACAAGATGGCTCATTGCAACTGGGCGACGCTGTCAAAGTCACTGATGGGGCGATCACCAAAGCAGACCCCAGCACAGATGTTGTCTTTGCCACTGTGTCAGAGGTAACCGACAAACAACAAGTGGAGCTGTTGCTTAAGTAGGTAGTTAGGCAGACTGTTTATTTAATCTTATTATCCAAATCATCATTTTTTTTAGGACATCATCATGAATACTGCATTATCCAACCGCCGTGTGGTGGACAAAGTGTTGACCAATTTGGTCTTAGGCTATGACCTAGACCAAGAGTTTAGCGGTCATCATTTGTTTCCTGACGTGACGGTCAACGAGTTTGGCGGCAAAATCGTCATGTTTGGCAAAGAAGCTTACGTCATCTTAAACACCAAGCGAGCCCCTGGTGAGACGGTGCGTGGTGTGGGCATAAGCTACTCTGCCCAAGATTATGTGCTAAACAATCGCTTGCTAGAAGCATTAAGCCCAGAAGAATTTATCGAAATTGGGCAAAAAGCCAACATCGCTGTCAAAGCTCAAGCGGTCAATAAGGTATTCCGTCTGATGCGTCTTGAGGGTGAGTATGATAAAGCCACATTGGCTCTTGACCCCAACCACTATGGCTCAACCAACAAAACCACTTTGTCAGGTAACTCACAATGGAGCGACCCAACCGCCGATGTGCTGACGCAGGTGAGTGATGCTCGAGAGACCATTCGATCCAAGACAGGGCGTTATCCCAATGTGTTCCATTTGGACGCTAAAGGCTTTGCCGCATTACGCAAAAATAACGCCATCAAAGAGCAGTTTAAATATTCTGGCAAACCCAGCATCACCACTGACATGTTGGCAAGCTACTTTGATGTGGACAAAGTGGTGGTAGGGCGTGCGGTCAGCACTGGAGTTAATGGTGATTTTGTGGACATCTGGGCTGGTAGCAGTGTGCTGGCTTATGTGCCACCCAAGGCCATGCAGTCGCAGGCGGTAATGTCATACGGCTACAACTATGTGCATAAGGGTTATCCGCTGGTAGAAAAAGAATACTATGATAAGTCCGACCGCTCATGGCACAACCCAGTATTGTTCCGTGATAAAGCGGTATTGACCGACCCCGATGCAGGCTTTTTGTTTATTGCCACCACTGGTGAAGTCTAGTTTATACCTGTCTAATCACGACTTTAGCATCGCTGGCGATGACTGGCGGTGCTAATCACCCCCTTAATCTGATAATAAGGACACCATCATGGCGACCAAAACCACTCAAGCTAAGGCTGATGCCGAGAGCTTAGTTACCCCCACAACCGCCCCAAAAGCCACTAAAAAAGAGCCACCAAAGACTGACTCGAACAGTAAGGTGCAGGCTAAGGCAGAAACCGAACCACAAACCAAGCCACAGACAAAAACGCAGGTCTATACGGTGCAGTGGACACTTAACCACAACAACCAAAGCTACCTGGCTGGCAGTGAGATTGAGCTTGATGACATCACTGCCAAGCCATTGGTGGCGGTAGGCGTGTTGGTGGCAAAATGACCCAAATATATTGCACCGCCCTGGATTTGGTCAGCCATGCCAACAAAGCCCGTCTGCTCACACAGCTGGCTGGCAATGACTATGGCACTGTTCCAACGGCACAAGCAGTGATGCAATATATGACCTATGGCACGGCTGACACAGACGAAACAAGCAAGGCAGAGCTTGAGCGTATCAAGGCACGCATAGAGCAAGCGATTGAGCAGTCAGCGAGCGAAATCAACGGTTATTTGGCGATGATGCCAACGCTATCCGCCAACATCCCAACTGCCACGCTATCGACCATCAATGTTGACTTGGCAATGGCACGGCTGTTTGAGACCTTAAGCGATGATAGCACGGTCAAGACCCAAGCCAACCGCTGGCTGGCATGGTTTGACAAACTGGCGACAGGCAAGATTGCCATGTCAACTCGGCCCATCATCACCCCATCAGGTGGTGCGGTGGTAGCAACCACCCCCAGCGTATGGACACAGGAGGCTTTAAATGGCTACTAATAAATTAGGCATTGCCACTGACTTGTTTGCCCCACGCAAAGCCCTAACTGCTCACCTGCAAACACTGGTGGAGCAAGGGGTGATTCGTGGTGTGGGGCAGGCACAGGACTTTGCCGATGTGATGGACGGGGTGATACCGCCCAATCACGGCTTTGTCTATGTGACTTATGATAAATCGAGCAACATCAGCACCCAAGGACGCAACAGCATCAAGTCTACCGAGACTTATACGTTGCTGCTGGCATGGCGAAATAATCGCTCTGAGCGTAGTCATCATAGCCACGGCATGGACGATGCAGGGCAAGTCAAATCTGCCATTGAGTTTTTTGTACATGGCTGGACGATTGGCAATGACAGTCAATCAAGTGAGTTTAAAAGTCTTAGTATGGGCAGTCCGTTTGTGTTGTCAGCGACCAGCCCAGAAGCCTTTTATCGCTCAGGTGGTTGGGCGTATTATCCGATATCGTTTGACATCACGGTCATTCGTACCAGACCCATGAGGGCAAGTGTTTAATTTTCATCTAACTTTTAAACTCAGTTCAACCGTAATTTAACCACAAACATACGAGGCAACTTATGAGCAATTTTAATAACTCTGTCAGCAATGACCATGGCTTTATCGGTGTCGGCACACCCTATTTTTATCCTGATGATGGGTCTCATCCGTTTTTCTTTGGTAATCCTGTCAGCTGTAAAATCGCCACGTCTAGCGACAAAAAAATCCGCCCATCACGCCGCAAACGAGACGCTGGGGCGGCATTGGACAGCCATGTGACCCCAAAGCCTGCTGAGGTGACCATCAGTACCGATACTTTCCAACCTAAGACATGGGCAATGGCAATGATGGGCGAAGCAGGCAAGGTCACGGTATCGCAAGAGTCTGTCACCGATGAGACAGCAGTGGCGGTGTTTGACGGCTATCATCAGCTTAAACACACCGACATTGACCCCAGCAGTGTAAAAGTCAAAAAAGAAGGCACGCCATTAAAAGCCAGTCAATATGAGCTAAATTCGTCAATGGGGTTGCTACAAATCACTGACCCGACAGCTGCCACCGCAGGGGGTGAGTTGACGGTGGACTATCAGACCAAGCAAGTGACCAAGCTGGTCATCAATGCCGCTAAGGTCACCAGCTTTAAAGGTAAGATGGTGATTGACGGTCGCAATGAAGTCACCAATCAACCTGCCAAGCTTATCATTCATAACGTCAGTTTGGCGGTGGATGGGGATTTTGATTGGTTTAGTGACGACTTTAATACCATTGAGATGAAAGGCACGGCAGCGGTTGGTAAGGCTGGTGAGCCGCCTTATGTGGTGGAGTTGTATGAATAAGGCTGTTTAAATCAGACTAACAAAAGCCCTATCACGTTGATGGGGCTTTTTGTTGGGTGTGGATATCTGCTATGGCTTGATAGGCTTTTTCAAACGCTTCGTCATCCATATCACACAGCATATACATGATTTGACGTAACTCATCAGCTCGTCTTTGGGCATTTTTGCCACGCCTTATCTGTCCTGCCACCATGTCATCTACCGCTTGAGCTAGGTTATCCGCTCCTGCCTTGTTGCCTGTGGCTTGGGCGTTTTTCTCAGCTTTGGTGACTTTGTCCAGCACGGTCATTTCGACTTCAGGGGTGCGTGTGCCTGTGATGAGGTAGCTTACGTCAACGCCCATTTCTGAAGCTCTTTGCAAGTATTCGCTGTCAGGCTTGCGACTGCCTTTCTCATAATTGAATTGAGCGAGTTTTTTTACACCACACGCCTCACCGAATTCCTCTTGGTTCATATCCATTCGGATACGTTCCTCTTTAAGCCTATCCGAAAAAAAATTATTCATTTGCATAAAAAACCCTTGTAATTATTCATTTGAATAATTATTATATATCTGTCTTATGACATAAATTTGTTTCAAATCTTGCAAAAGGATATTACCACATGAGCCAACAAACCACAGTACGCACCCCTGACGAATTTCGCCAATATTTGGCGAGCCAAGGCAAAACCCTCAAACAATGGGCGATAGAACATGGCTACAGCTCGCAATATGACCAAGAATACTGTTCACGAGTGCTGACAGGCATGGTCAAGGGCGTGCGTGGCAAAGGGCACGATATCGCTGTCGCTATGGGTCTTAAAGCCAATCCAAACAACACTTAATCCAATAACTCACTCAACCAACAATCAGTATAAGGAATACCCATGAAACCAACCATCAACAATTCCATCAGCTGGCTGACCATTGTTTATTTTTTGCCACGGTTGGGCTAATGACGCTCTATGCCATCGAGCGAGCAGACAACCACTATCTTGAGCAACGCTATTACCAATGCAGCGGTAAATATTACTAAGGACAGCATCATGAGCCAACCCAACTACACAAGCACATCGCAACAGCGTGGCTACCGCACCATGAAAGCCTTGTTTGGTCATGAGGTTACAGGCATCAGTGCCACCGACTTGGCAAAGCAGTTGAACAACACCGCTTCACAAGCCTTTAAAGACCTAATCAACCTACAACAAGCAGGGCTTGCTGAGCAACTGCCAGATGGCAACTGGCGTATCGCCCCAGCCTTAGGGCGTGAAGCCTTTAAAGTCATGAATGCCCTAGACACCGCTCGTCGCCGTGTGGACGAAGCCTATCAACGCTACGGCATGGCAGGCTAATCAAACTGCTTACCTTTAACCCTTTTATTGAACTGGAGAATACCATGAACACAGAGCAAACACCCAACCAAGCCTTTGAAGACGATGTGCAAAAATCGCAAGCTTTTGCTGTGGCGACCAATGCCATTACTCAACAACAGATTTTGTTATCAGAAAAGATAGGTGCATTAAAAGCTACTGATTTCATTAAAAAACTGGTGACCGTCACCGAATTAAAGATGCTGGCAGAAATCAAAGAGTCTAAGGAATACAAAGACTTGCGGTTAATGAACCCTGAGGGAAAACTGGTGACCGTCACCACTTGGCAGGATTTTTGTGGGGCTATAGGTCAAAGCCGTGAGCATATTGATGAAAACATCCGCAACCTATCCACCTTTGGCGAAGACTTTTTAGAAACCAGCCAACGCATGGGCATTGGCTACCGTGACCTGCGTAAGCTTCGCAAACTGCCCGAAGAAGACCGCCAAGTCATCATCAATGGCGAAGCGGTGCAGGCTGAAGACAAAGACAGCCTGATTGAGCTTATCGAAGACATGAGCGTCAAACATGCCAAACAAAAAGAAAGTCTGGAAAAAAAGGTCAAAGAACTTGAAAAAGAAGCCAAAGCAAAAGATGCCGTTATCCGCCAAAAGCAAGACACCATTGATGCCAAAAACGATGAAATCATCAAAATGGATAAAAAGTTAGCACTCAAGCTCAATGCTCCTATTCATGAGCGAGCCAAAGACTTTGCCATAGAGATTGACAAGCTAACAATTGATGCCCTGACGCTGTTAGGGAAATACACCGCCTTGTTTGAGCGGATAGCAGACGATGGCGAGGCCATGGCACTTATCCGCATCAACATGGGTCATGCCCTGCTTGAGATTAAAGACGGTGTGGACAACCTCATCATGCACCACGGACTCGATGACGTGAGCGTCGCTGATGACGATTTTGCTTGGGCAGACGATGCCGCCCAAGCCATCGCCGAGCGAGATGGCTATCAAGCGACTGATGACTTTGGCTTGGTTGGGCAAACGCCCAAAGAAATTAAAGCGATGAATGAATAAGGAGTAACCCATGTTAAACACCATCAACAAGCAAATCGCCGTAACCAGCAACGTCTGCCGACCCAAATGCAATGTCAATCAGCAAAATACTGAGACCGAACGCTGGATGCGTGCCAACCCAAAGCGGGTAAAGCGGTTAAAGGAAGGGCAAAGCACCAATAAACGCCCCAACCGCCTGTATTGATTGCCCCAATATCTTTATTGCCCTTGCTAATACCACCCTTTGCTGTAGAGACACTCATGAAACACGAAAGCTATTACCGACAACTGAAACACCGCTTAGAAACCACCGCTCATGGCGACCGCAGTTCCCAAGTGTTGGCGGCAGCAGAACTATTAGGCGTAACCACCATGACTGTCTACCGCAATCTTAAAAAAATTGGCTATGACCGCAATCGCCAAATCCGCTCTGACAAGGGCAATACCAGCATCAGCATAGAAGAACTCAAGGTCATTGCCAGCTTTATCCGTCAGTCAGAGCGGGCATCAGGCAAAGCTCTTATGCCCATCAAGGTGGCCATTGAAGTTGCTTATAACAACCAGCTTATCAAACAAATGTACCATGAAGCCACAGTCGCCAGACTGTTAAGGGAAAACCAAATGTCTCAAAAACACATGAACAAACCCACCCCACACATCAAGCTAAAGACCGACCACCCCAATCAACTGTGGGAGCTTGACCCGTCCATCTGTGTGCTGTACTACCTAAAAGACGGCAACAGCATGGCAGTTATGGACAAAGATAAATTTTATAAAAATAAGATGAACAACCTTTACAAAATCGCCAACGAACGAGTATTTCGCTATGTGGTCACAGACCATTACAGTGGGGCATTTTATTGCAAATACTACATGGCAAGAGGCGAAAATACGGAGGTGCTGTTTGATTTTTTAATGACCGCCATGGGCGAAAAAGGCAAACAAAAAAACCCCTTTGAAGGTGTGCCTAAAGGTTTGAGTTGGGACAAAGGCAGTGCCAACCAGTCGCACATCATCAAAAACCTGCTCAATCAGCTGGGGGTCAAACACACCGCCCACGTCGCTGGCAACAGCCGTGCCAAAGGTCAGGTAGAGAAGACCAACGACATCATCGAGCGTCATTTTGAAGGATGATTGTTTTTAGGGCAACATCATATCCACAGCATTGATGACCTAAATATGTTTTGTGAATATTGGCAACGGCATTATCAATCCAGCCCACGTTATGCCCACACTCGTCATAAAATGCCAAGGTTTACCGCATGGCGACGTATCACCAAAGAGCAGTTAGTTATCCGCCCCAGTATCGAAGTGTGCAAAATGCTGTTATCAGACAAGCCAGAAGAACGGCTGGTCAAAGGCGACTACAACATTCACTTTGACGGACGCAAATATAACCTATCAGGCGTGGATAACATTGCCATCGGCAAAAAGGTCATTGTGGCGGTCAACCCCTATGCGTACCCGAACATCCGAGTCACCCATGACAATGCCTTTGGTGAGCCTGTGGTCTATGACATCGCCCCATTGACGCAAGATGACATTGGCTTTGATAGCGATGCCATACCTGCTGATGCTCTGTTTGGCGGTCATCACCACACCGCCCCATTGACCCGAGCCGACTATCTGCGTCAAGACCTAGACGAGCTGGCGTATGGCACTCGTGACCAAGCCAAAATCGACAAAATCCGTAACAGCAAGTTACAGCCTGCCTTTGGCGGTAAGGTAGATGCCTTTGGCTATCTACAAGATGCCCATGACAATGATAACACCTTACACCTGCCAAAACAAGGCAAGCCCCTAGACATCGGTGAGCCAGCCCTACAAAAAGTCAGCAAACCAAAAGCCCCATCGCTGGACAACCTGCCCCGAGAAGAAGAAGCTCTGCCAGTGTTAGAGTTTATCAAATGGTTTGTCAAACGCCACGGCAAGATAGACGGCATGCCCGAGCAAATCCGTGCCATGTGCGACAGTCATGTCAAACCCAGCGACTATGAGGCAATCTCCCAGCAATTATTGAACCCCAACCAACCCAAACTAAAGGTCATCTGATATGTCAAAAACCAAATCACACTCAAGTCCCACATTAGCCAGCCTGCTAAAGCAACACGGCATTAGCCAACGGCAACTGGCAACCAAAGCAGGCTACAGCCCTGCGGTACTGACACAATTAATCAAGCACGGCAAGTATCCAGCCTCCATAGCACCCAGCGAATTTATCCAGACCCTGAACGACGCTTTGATTGCCCTAGGTGTCGATACTGCCACCGCCAATAATTGGCAAACTCAAAGCCAAACCAACAACCCAACCACAAAGGAGTTTCTTACCATGAAATCACTACCATCTGATGTGAGATTAGATTTGCCAGTCCTACAGTTTTTTCATCTCAAAAAATCACCCTTTGAAGATGATGTTCAATGCCTTGATGATGTCTATTTTTCTAATGAGCAACGTTATATGCGTCAAACGATGTTTTCAACTGTTAAAAATGCAGAATTTAAAGCCATCGTTGGAGAGTGTGGCTCAGGTAAAACCACCCTAAAACGCTATTTAATAGAGCAAGTAAATCAAGATAAAGAAAATATCGTCATTATCCAACCCCATGCAGATGTGGCGAAACTTACGGTTGTGCATCTTTGTGATGCGATTATTGACGACGTAAGCCAAGGCAATGAAAAACCAAAACGAGGGATGGAAGCAAAATATCGCCAAGTTAAACGTTTGCTTATTGGTTCATCACGAGCAGGTAACAAACATCTTTTAGTCATTGATGAAGCCCATGATTTGACTGTACCCATGCTTAAAATGCTGAAAAGATTTTGGGAGTTAGAGGACGGTATGCGTCGCTTATTGGGTGTCATGCTGATTGGTCAGCCAGAGTTAAAAAGTAAACTTCATAAAGGAAATGTAGATTTGCGTGAAGTTGTCATCCGCTGTGACATGGTGGAATTACAACCGCTGAATGCTTATGTTGGCGACTATGTGAAACATAAATTCGCTAGGGCAGGGCTAAATTACGAAACTATTTTTGCCCCTGATGCAATGTCAGGTTTAACCGCTTGCTTATCGCAATTTAACAAAAATGGTATGAGCGTAAGTTACTTGTATCCAAAGATTGTCAATAACGCCGTCATCAGTGCGATGAACTTCTGCGCCAGCATTGGACAGGATGTCATCACCGCTGATGTGTTTAACGAAATCTAAGGAGCAAATTATGACCAACAAACTCATCTTATGACCAACAAACTCATCTGCCCCAACTGCAACACCGCCCACGAGCTTGGCGACTACATCAACGCCACTGACGCTGACATGGCGTTTAACGTGGCATTGGACGTACCAGCCGCCATCAGCAGCCTGGTCTTGCAATACACTGAACTGTTTACCCCTGCCAAGTCCAAGCTGTCATTAAGCCGCCGTGCCAACATCATCAAAAGCCTACATTTAGAAGGCACTGACATTCACCGAGTCGCCTATGGCATCACCGCCATGCTTGAGCGACACAGCACAGGAGACCTAATCACCCCACTTAAAAACCATAACTATCTGTTTAAGGTCATGCAAAGCTACACCCCACCTGATGAAGCCAAGCAGAAAAAATACACCCTAAGTCAAAAGCAAATTAAATGGTTCGGCTTTAGGCTCACACAAAACACCGACTTTGCCATGAAGTACGCAAAAATCGGCGAAGAAGCAGGGGCATTTCTTGACCGTGTCGAATATCAACTACAAGACCCCAAATGGGTAGAAAAATGGTGGGGTTATATTGAACAAATCAGCCAGCAAGCCAACTCATAAAATCAATCTACCCAACCTTAACCACCACTGTAAAGAAAACAGTCTTAAAAATCGGAGTAAATTCTTATGAATACCAACACTTCCCCTGCTAATCTAACCCCTAATACCATAACCCAAGCCCCTGAGGGCTACATGCAAGACCACAAAGGGCATCTGATACCAGCTTCCCAAATCAAAGAGATTGACCTAATCCGAGATGATTTGGTTAAACGCTTGGTAGATGAAGCTTTAGCTACCCAAAAAGCGCTTAAAAACTTTAAACTCAATGCCTTTAGTGAAATTGCCGACTTTATTGAAATGTCAGCCGACCGCTATGACGTACAGGTAGGCGGTAAAAAAGGCAATGCCACTTTTTATAGCTTTGACGGCAAATACAAAATCCAAAGAGCAGTCAACGAAAATATGGCATTTGATGAAGGCATTTTGGCAGCCAAAGCCCTAATTCAAGAGTGTTTGGATGACTGGACGCAGGATGCCAACGGCAACCTAAAAGCCTTGGTTAGTCGAGCATTTGAAGTGGACAAAGAAGGCAACCTGTCTACCAATCGCATTTTAGGGTTGCGTCGGGTAAAGATTGACGACACACGCTGGCAACAGGCAATGGATGCCATCAGTGACAGCTTGCAAGTCATTGACTCAAAGTCATACATACGCCTTTACCAGCGTGAAGACAACGGTAAATACACGCCCATCTCAATGGATTTGGCATCACTATAACCGATAAAGGAGCAACAACGTGGCAATGTGGCAACTCAAACGCAACGACACCAAGCAAGTCATCGAACTGCCCGAAGACTTATATTGGATAGACGAGTTTGACTGGAGCCGCATTGCCCAATCAGCACCTGTGTATATGCTGTCAGGAGCGATGAGCATTCAACAAGGCATTAAAAAGGCAGGCAGACCAATCACCTTAACTGGCGATTGGGTTTGGTTAAAACGCTCGGACTTACTGACCTTACAATCGTGGACGGATGTTGCAGAACTGACCATGACATTGACCCACTATGACGAACGCACCTTTGAAGTCATTTGGCGACTGCATGACAAAGGGATTACCGCAAGCCCCGTTGAATATACAACGCCCGAGCCAAGCGATGCTGATTATATCGCTACCATTCGTTTAATGACCATTTAGCCCAATCAGATTAAGGAGCTTATATGCCAGATAACTTAGAACTTATCAGCCCAATGCCCAATGACGACTTGCCCAACATTGGCGTGGCAGGTGAGTTCTTTGCTGGCTTTATGGAGTTTTTAAAAGTATCTTTGCTCACCTGTGGCATTGATGAGACTGATGCCAGAGACATTACCATTAAAGTGGTACACGCGCTGTCTCAAGCATACGCTGGCGATACTTTTTACGTCACCAAAAAACCCCTTGTCTTTGCCAGACAAATGGCAATGTACGCTGATTTGCAGACCATGCCACACTATGATGTGGATAAAAAATATGGCGTATCTCGTGGCTATAGCCTCAAGGTCGCCCAACAAATCGACGCTCAACGCAAACACCGTGAGCAATTAAAGCTGGGCATCTAATCCGTTGCCAGTCGGTTACTGGCATTTTTTTAAAACAAGGAATCATCATGAATAAGTCAGATTTAATCAAAAAAATTGCCAGCGACGCTGGTATTACTCAAACGCAAGCCAAAGCTGCATTGCAAACTGTAGAAGTTGGCATTGTTGAAGCGCTCATCAATGGTGAGAATGTGCAACTGGTAGGCTTTGGTACTTTCACTGTCAAATCTCATAAAGCTCGCAAGGGACGTAACCCTAAAACGGGTGAAGAGTTAAACATTCCTGCTAAAAATGTTGTCAAATTTAAAGCAGGTAAGGGAATGAATGAAGCTGTCAACTAACCCACATCTTATTGATAGTGAAAAGGCAGGTGAGTAAACCTGCCTTTTTATCAGCCATTTAAGCAACTTAAAACTGGTCTAATAGCCATTATTATCACAGACACCTATACTGTCTCCAGATAAAGTAAGCGACTGGTGGGTATTGGCGTACCCACCAGCCCCGCAGGTGAAACAACCACCATTGGCAAGGCTTACCCTCTCTACGCAGAGAGCCTATAGCCTAACCATTTCACCCATAAATAGCAATGGTGGTTATTTCTCATGTACGCAATACGTTGTCAATCTTGTAATAAACTACTGGCAAAAGCCAAATTCTCAAGCATTCAAATCAAATGCCCTCGTTGTAAAACAACAAATACCCTAAACTCAGAAGCCCACGAGGCTCAAACCAATAAGGACAACCCTCGTGGCAAATCTCAACCCGACCGCCAAGGTCGACCCCAAGGCCCCCGCTAAAAACGGATTCAAGTACCAACCCAAATACGGCGTTATTGTGACCTGCGATGATGAGACTCACCAACAGCAGGTTTATGACGACCTTAAATCACAGGGCTACACGCTCAAGGTGGTGGTGGTATGAAGCTTAACATCAATCATAATTGCACCGACTTTGACAGCTACCGCTCGGCAAGGGTCAAAAGCCTGTTTAACGTGGAAAGCGGTGCAAACGTACACATCACCGCTGACCTACCCATTGAGGGCAACGACTGGCAAATTGGTGTCATTGTTGGCGGTAGTGGCACGGGCAAAACTAGCATCGGTAAACGCCTATGGCGAGGCACGCCCATTCACAACCCAAAATGGGACAAAACCAAACCCGTCATCGACCAAATAGCCACTGACGGTAGCGTGGATGATGCCACCACCTGTCTGTCTGCCGTCGGACTTGGCACAGTGCCAGCATGGTTACGCCCCTATCATGTACTAAGTAACGGTGAGCAGTTCCGTGCAAACCTTGCTCGTGCGTTAGCCGATGCACCAAAGCGACTGATAATTGACGAATTTAGCAGTGTGGTAGACCGTCAAATCGCTTGTATTGGGGCTAACGCCTTTGCCAAAGCATGGCGACGCACCAAGGGTAAGCAAGCCGTTCTACTAACCTGCCACTATGACGTACTGGACTGGCTACAACCTGATTGGGTTTATGACACGTCGGCACAAACCTTTGAACGGGGGTCTCTTTGGCAACGCCCAACCCTCACCTTCGACATCTATCAGACCGACTGGCGATATTGGCACTTATTTGAGCCGCATCACTATCTAAAAATGCCTAAGATGATTGCTGCTACCAACTATGTGGCAGTCATCAATGGCGAACTGGTCGCCCATCTAGCTGTATTCACTAGACCAGGTCTCATTGAGGCACGTGCGTGTCGGCTTGTGGTCATGCCCGAATGGCAAGGGGCTGGTATAGGCATGCGGTTCTTAAATCAGATTTGTGAGCATTGGCTAAATGGTGAGAATCGCTACAACAAGCCAATGCGAACCATATTCCACACCAGCCATCCAAACTTAGCCAACGCCCTAAGACGTGACAAAAAGTGGACGCAGATTAGTGGTGGTCTATACACCAAATCATCTAATAAATGTAAAGACGGCAAGTTATTGGGGCGTTATGGCGGGCATTTTAGGGCGGTACAGGGTTTTCGTTATTTGGGAGACAGCCATGCTTAACGTCATGATAGTGGGACAAAAATGGTTGGCAGAACAACTGCTAACCCATTGTTTGAATACACAAGGCATTGAGGTGGTGGCAGTATCGCCACCTTGCGATGAGGATAGGCTTGGCGTTACCGCCTTGCTTAACCGCATTCCAGTGACTAAGCACGGTAAGACACTCGATGCCACCACCGTGCCAGACGGCGTGGATGTCATACTGATGGCTCATGCGTATTGCTTCGTGACCGCTGAAGCGAGGGATAAAGCAAGGTTGGGGGCTATAGGTTATCATCCGAGTTTGCTACCTGCATATAAAGGCAAACACGCCATTGCCAACGCATTCAATGCGGGTGAGCGTGTTACAGGTGGTTCGTTGTATCAATTGGATGATGGTTGGGATACTGGGAGGGTCATTAGCCAAGCCAGTGTACTGATTGATAAGGAGGACACAATCCAAACCCTGTGGCGGAATAAACTTGCAGTTTTAGGTCTGGAGTTGTTTAAAGACTATCTAGCAGGGATAAAATGAAAAGATTTTTCAAATATTGAAACTGTTTAAAATTAACATTTATAATGATGTTTTTAAAAAATTTTAACGTTTTTTATTATGTGTTGTTTGGTTTGTTTAGAAAGTTGGTCTTTGTGCCATTGTCTCTTTGTGCCACTGTTTAAATGGGGATACGCCTTAGTCTCTTGATAGTGCTTCGACAGGGTTAAGCTTAGCGGCGTTACGAGCAGGTAAAAAGCCAAACAGCATGCCTATTGCTGTTGAGCAGACGATGGCGGTAACGATGGAAGTGGTGGAGTAGATGACTTTGATGTTGTCTGACCCTAAATTATTGATGATGAACCCTATCAAAAATGCCAAACCAATGCCCAATAAGCCGCCAAACAGACATACCAGCACCGCTTCTATTAAGAACTGTTGCATGATGTCACTTTGGCGAGCACCCACTGCCATTCGGACACCGATTTCGTTGGTGCGTTCGGTGACAGACACCAGCATGATGTTCATCACCCCAATGCCACCCACGATTAAGGAGATGATGGCGATGGATGAGATGAGTAAGGTCATGGTGGTTGTGGTGGATTCAACAGTTTCTTTTAGTGAGTCAATGTTGTGTAAGCGAAAATCATCTGTGCCATGACGACTTTTCATTAAGTCAGAAATGGCATTTTCAGCGGTTTTGGTGGATACGTCATCATTGATACGCACAACAAATCTATCGATGTTGTTTTTGCCCAAAATACGGTGCATGACGGTGGTATAGGGCATGTAGATTTGTGGAATGTCTGTCATGCGTGAGAAGTTGTTGTCATTTTGGGCAAGCACGCCAATGACCCTTGCTGGTACTTGTCCAACTTGAATGATTTTGCCCAAAACTGCGTCATCACTTGTGCCTTCACCAAAAAAAGTGGTTTTGGCAGTTTGGTCGATGACGATGTCTTGTGCCAAACCATCCATACTGTGTTGGCTAAATGATTGACCTGCGGCTAAGTTTTCGCCTGTAACGGAAAGGTAGTCTTTACCCACGCCATTGATGCTGGCGGTTTCTCGTATTTGTTTGTGGCGACTAGATAGGTTGGTGTCAACTTGTGGGCTGACGCTCTGTACATAAGGTTGGGCAGCGACTGCTTGAGCGTCGTCGGCGGTGAGATTGTTATTGTGGTAGGCACGTCTGGGGTCGCCCCATTCATAGCCGTCTATGACGGTAATGGTATTTGTGCCTAAGGCGTTGATTTGGGATAAAATGCTCTGCTGAGAGCCTTGCCCAAGCCCAACGATTGAGACCACTGAGGCAATGCCGATGATGATGCCAAGCATGGTGAGTAGGGTGCGCATTTTGTGGGCTGTCATCGCCAACAAAGACATTTTAAAGGCTTCTTTGAAGCGATCTAGGGCAGGCAGTCGTGATGGTGTTAGTGGTTTTGATGTGGGTGGCGGTGATGTGGACTGTGTGTCGACATCGGTCAAATGAGCGGGGTTTGTTAAGCCAAATGAGTTTTGAGTTTGAGTTCTTTGAGCATGATGAATACCATCAGCATTATCCTGTGTTATGGGAGTGTTGCGATGGTCAGCAATGATATGACCATCTTTGATTTCTATGACTCGTTGAGCTTGAGCAGCCAGTTTTGGGTCATGAGTAACCATGATGATGGTATGCCCTGCTTCTTTCAGTTGGTGCAAAATTGCCATGACATCATGCCCAGATTCACTGTCTAATGCCCCTGTGGGCTCGTCAGCAAAAATAATGTCGCCACCATTCATTAAGGCACGTGCAATGGACACTCGTTGTTGTTGTCCCCCTGATAGCTGGTTTGGGCGGTTATGGATTTTGTCTGCCAGTCCCAGTTGTGTCAGTAAATGACTGGCATGTTGCTTTCGGGTTTGGGTTGCCATGCCAGCATACACAGCAGGAATGGCAACATTATCAATGGCAGGCAAATCACCCAATAAATGATACCGCTGAAAGATAAAGCCAAAATGCTCTCGTCTTAATTTGGCAAGTTCATCAGCAGACAGCTTGGCAACTGATTTGTCATAGATGTGATAAGTGCCTGCGGTGGCTTGGTCAAGACAACCCAAAATGTTCATTAGGGTTGATTTGCCTGAGCCAGATTGACCGATGATGGCGACCATTTCACCAGCATAAAATGTCAGGTTGATGCCATGTAAAATGCGAATGGTCTGTTCACCTGCATTAAATTCTTTGATGAGATTCTCAATCTTAATCACGGCATGTTTGTTGTTTTTGTGATTATGGTGGTTTAAATGGTGGTTTGAGTGTTTATCAACCATGACATCACATCCGTATTTGTGCTGTGCTTGCGTCAATGGAATTTATAGTGCTGTCTTCACTTAAGATGACGGTATCACCTTGGTTAATTCCCCGCAAAATTTGAGCTTGTACCCGATTGTTAATACCAACGCTCACCACTTTTTCTAAGACATTGCCATCGGCATCTAACACTTTGACCAGTGTTTTGTTGGGTTGTTCTATTAAAGCGGCTGATGGTATTAGGACGGCATTTTTGGCTTGGTTAACAATGATGTTAAGCTGGGCTGTCATGTCAATGCGAAATTTATGTTCTGGATTTGGCACTTCTAAATAGCCAGTATAATATACTGCTGAGTTGGTGGCACTGGTATTGCTGATGGATTCAGGGGCAGGTTCGATGCCTTTTAAAGTGGCATCATAGCGTTTGTCAGGTGCCCCAATTAGGTTGAAATACACAGGCATGCCAGCAGAGACATTGACCACGTCTGCTTCAGATATTTGGGCATTGATGCGTATTTGTGATAAATCTGCCAACTTAACGATGGTGGGGGCAGATTGCATGGCATTGACGGTACTGCCTTGCTCGGTAACCACAGACACAACCGTGCCTGAGATGGGTGCTCGAATGGTGGTCTTGCCAAGATTTTCTTGGGCTTGGCTTAGGTTGCTGTTGGCTTTGTTGACGCTTTCTTTTTGGTTGGCAATGTTGGCTTGTGCTTGAGCAATGGCAGCTTGCATTTGGCTGATATTGGCTTTGGCTTTTGCCACGGCTGCATCGGCGGTGTCTGCTTGGGCGACAGCATTGTCATATTCCTGTTGGGAGATGGCATCAATGCCAATCAGGGGTTTGAGCCGTTGAAGATTGGTACGGGCTTGCTTTGCTAATGCTTGTTGGGATTGTAGGTCAGCTTTGGCACTTTCTAGGGCAGCATGGCGACTATTTAGCTCAGCTAAGGCACTGGATTGCTCGAAGCGACTTTGTGAAAGTGATGAAGTGGCATTTTGTAAGTTGGTGCGTTGATTGACTTGGTCGATTTGGGCAATTAAATCACCTTTTTCAACCACATCACCCACTTTTACATACAAAGTTTGAATCTCTCCACTGACTTGAGCGCCAACGTTAACGGTATTTATCGCCTTGACTTTACCTGTTGCGATGACGGTTTGTTCAATATCACCAATTTCAGCGATGGCGGTGATGTGGTTAGGGGCTTGTGGCGTTGGTTTTAAAAAGTAATAAGCCAAAGCGGTGATGATTATCAAGGTCAGGGCAATGATGGCCCATTTTTTCAGTTGGCGAGTGTTCAACGGCCACTCCTTAATCTAATCAATGGCATGATAAAGTAAAAGACCATGTGTTCAGTGTTCACATCAATCATATGTTCATATAAAACACACCAGTTTAGCGTATTTTTTTGGGTAAAGACAATTAAGAAATGTAAGCTTTTAAACCATATGTCTTTTAAATCTAAACCATGTGTTAATTCAGTCTAACTCTATGACGATTTTACGTTTCTTTTGTAACTTACGTTGTAAGGTACGGCGGTGCATTTTTAGTACTCGAGCAGCTTCACTGATATTACCCTGACACTCATCTAATACTTGATGAATATATTCCCATTCATGATGTTCTAAAGAGAGCCGTTCGTCTATCGGTGCTGATAAATCGGTATCGGGCGAAACATCAAGGGCTTTTATTATCTCATCGATGCCACAAGGTTTCGATAAGTAGTGATAAGCGCCCAGTTTGACAGCGGCGACAGCGGTGGCAATACTGGCATAACCTGTCAGCATCAAAATTTTGGCTTGTGGTGCGACTGTGAGAAGTGGGTTGATTAAATTAATGCCACTTTCTTGTCCAATGTTTAGGTCTAAAATGATGTAGTTAGGTGTTAATTGATGAACAGATGCCATGGCGGTTCGTGTGTCATTGGCGGTCATGACGCTATGATTTAGCGTGATTAAAGATTTTTTTAAAATACGACAAAACACCAAATCATCATCAATCACCAGCCAATGTTTAGACTGTTTGGGTTGAGACTGCTTAGATTGAGTGTGTTTAACTTGAGCATTTTTAAATTGAGATGGTTGATGCTGATTCATAAGATATTCTCATTAATCTGCCTATTAATCAATGTTTTTAAACCTAAAATGGCTTTGTTGGTGCATTAAATTTTAACTGTTCGTTCATTGGGTGATGATGGGTGATGAATTGTCAATGGGTGTTATTTAACATTAAGGCAAGATTCACTGTAAGCAAGCTTGATGATGACTTGAGTACCTGTTGTGTTTTTAGGTGTTGTTGTGTTTTTGGGTATTGTTGTGTTTTTGGGTGTTGTTGTGTGCTGGATACTGATATCGCCATCGACATAATTTAATATGATTTTAGCCAGCATCAATCCCATGCCCCAACCATTATCAGACTTGATTGGTTGTTGTTCTTTGATTTTAGCAATTTTGTGAAGCTCTATTCCATTGCCATTATCGCCTATCTGAATGATGACAGATTGGGCATATTCTATGCGTACTTTAATATCAGTTGCTTCTGCTTGAACGGCATTATTTAGGACATTAACAATGATGGAATAAAGCTGTTCAGCGTTGATATGCACATGAACTGGTGTGGTGAATGTGGGAAGCGTTATGTTGATGTGGGGATTTAAAAATCGCCAGTCTGCGATGAGTTTTGGTAACAATTCATCCAGTTGTGTGGTCATTGTGTTTGATGATAAAGCCCAGTTTTGTTCAGTTTCTTGATGTTGAATGTGGGTCTTTAAGCGGTTTAATGATTGATGACACAGATTGATTTGTGATTTTAATAAATCAATGTCTTCTAATAATTCATCATCGTCATCTAACTCAGTTAGCTGATTGGCGATGTGTTGGGTCAATAATTGCATGGAGGTGATGGGTGTGCTCATTTCGTGAGCAATATTGGCAGCAAGACTGCTGACGGCTAACACACGGCGTTGTTGATGAATGGCTTGTTGGGCTTGTTGCAATGCTCGATAATTGCGACCCATTGCTGTTTTAAAATAAACAGTTAACGCTGTCAGCATCATTAAAGCAAACACAAATACCCCAAACATACCAAGTAAATGCAACTTTTCTGAGCTTTGGTGGTCATGAGGCATCATCAAAGGCTGATAAAAATGCCATAACATCATGTATGCCATGATAGACAGTAATGCAATGCCGATAATATGGCGAGTGCTTTGCACAAGTGAGGTTACTGCCACAATGGTTAGAAATAAGGTAATCAGTGGGTTGCTTGCGCCACCTGAATGATAAAGATAAAGTGACCACGCCATTAAATCCAAGGCAAAAATCATAAACTGCTTGTTATGGCTCATCGGTTGGCACAAAAAATAAGCAAAGATAACAACCAGAGCATAAAGCCCACTCACCATTAATAACGTATTGACCTGTGTGCTTGTTATTCCCCATTGAGCGGCAAAAAGTGAGGAAATCAGCATGATGATAACCCATGTGCCACGAGCTATCCATGGGGCTTTAGATACAAAGTTTAAGTGGGTCATCATAAATACGATTGTTGCCTATTGATACGGTGTTATGTTGATACGGTGTTATGGTGATATGTTGGATTGTTAGATTACTTGATGCCATGATTTGATTGCCATTCATCATTTGATTTCAATGTGTCTATTCTGTGTCTATTCTGTGTCTTTTTTGGGTTTGTTTAAAAGAGTGGATTTTGACTGCGACAATTTGTCGCAGTTAAAACATGTATTTTAAATATATAATAAATCACAGATAAATCACAAGCTAGGCAATGTGAATGTCGCTTTTTAATAAACACGATGCAATCAATCAACACAATGAAAGCAAGGCAGGGTTGTGATGTCAAACATGCCATTATTAAAACTAATCGTTGAGTATGCGATTTTAGGCTTATTATTGGCAATGAGCATGCTTGCCATGGCGGTGGCAATTGAGCGTTGGCGGTTTTATCGTCATCTTGTGGTTAGGCAATATCATAGTCGAGCCAAACTACAAAAACATCTGACCAAACGTTTGACCATCATCAGTTCTATTGCCAGCAATGCCCCATATATTGGGCTACTTGGTACGGTTTTTGGCATCATGCTGACTTTTCAAACACTGGGTGAAAGCGGTGATATTGATGTTAAATCCATCATGACAGGGCTTGCTTTTGCACTTAAAGCCACTGCCATGGGCATTGCCGTTGCCATTCCATGTGTGTTTATCAATAACTTTTTAGCACGTCAAGTGCGAGAAAAGTTGGCAGATTTTGATGAATTAAATGGTCAATAATGACAAGTAATCAATAATGAAATGGTCAATATCCATGGCACATTCAGATTTTGACGACTTAACCCAAGAATTTGGTGATATCAACGTCATACCTTTGGTTGATGTGATGCTGGTTTTGCTGACCATCATTTTAACCACAGCAACTTTTGTGGTGAATGGTAAAATCCCTGTCGATTTGGCAAAATCGACAACCGCATCAAATGCCATGCCCACCACTTCTTATGTGTTGACAATCACACAAGATGACCAACTTTATCTTAACGACCAACCCATCAAAAATTTAAACCACGCCTTAAAAACTTTGGATAAAAATCAAGCGTTGACCATACGAGCAGATGGTAATATCGCTTTGGCTCGTTTTGTCAGCTTATCTGATGACGTTAAAGAACTTGGATTTAGCCAAGTTAGCCTTGAGGTCAAGCGATGACAAAGTTGGTTTATTCAGACTGGTTAATATCACTTGTCTTACATGGCAGTTTGGTTGCTGGCGTGGCATTACTCAATCAGCCATCACCACCTTTGGCTACCCGCCCAATTACCGAACCAATTCGCTGGGTTGATGTGCAAACCATGACATCTGAGCCTAGTGCATCAGTGCATCAAACATCAGTGCATCAAAAAGAAATTGACCCAACAGACCATTTGCAAAAGCCCAAAGCCCAAAAACAGCCCCTTAAAGCGGTCTCTCAAACGTCTGACATGGACACATTGGCAAAACCAATGGCTCAAAAAACACAAAAACCTAAAAAAAACACAGCGACAAATCAAGTAAAAAATCAAACGAAAAATCAAACGAAAAATCAAATGACAAACCAAGAGACAAGCACAAAACAGGCAATGATAACAACACCCAACGCTTCAATCAGTTCCCCAATAAAAACAGCAACAGCCACAGTAGATAAGCAATCCATGGATATGTCAAAAAACTCAGTTGATGAGATAAATATTGATATTGATATTGATACTGATACAGCCAACGTGGCGACCAACGCCCAAGAAATTGAGCAACCAAAAAAAGATGAGAATAAAACAGAGTTACAATCCAAAGCCGATAAAACAACAACCGATGAAACAAAAGTAGATAAAACAAAAACCGATGAAACAAAAGATACTCAATCAGTAAAAAACCCAAAAACTGACCATGTGAATCAATGGAAAACCCGATTTATCGCAAACGTTAATCGTAATAAACGCTACCCCAGTCATGCTCGTAAGGCAGGTATCCAAGGCAGTGCGTTACTCAGTGTTCATGTCATGGCAAATGGTAACATTCATTGTTGTGATGTCAAGCAAAGCACAGGCTCAAGTCAGCTTGATAAAGCCGCATTGCAAGCGGCTCAAAAAGCAGCCAACCAAAGCCGTGAACCACCACAAACAAACCATGCTTTTGGGTTTGATTTTTATGTGGATTATATTTTGAGTGATTAGGACAAGTGTTTCATTTCATTTTTAAAGGATAGTAACGTTACAATGTGTTGTAATATGTTATGAAATTTTATGATTTGTTATAAAATGTTATAAAACGTTATAAAACGTTACAATCCGTTATGATGAATGCAGGCATGTCTGAATTGGTCAATTTTTTATCAGTGTTAACAAGGAGAGATTTATGTCAAAACATACGTATCAACATCATTCCCGTATGGGTTTAAGTGTGCTTACGTTGGCGATATTACAAGCATCAGTTGCTCATGCACATGAAGCAAGCACATCACATGTTGCGATTGATGATCAAAATATCACCCATGTTGTGGTCAATGCCAGCTTGCAAAATGACCCAACCACCCCTTCGATTGCCAACGATGCAGATTTAGGGGCAAAAAATCTTGAGTTGCAACAAAGTAAGACCAGTGACACCGCCACTGCCTTGACGGCACTGACAGGTATGAATGTGCAATCAGCAGGAAGAGTGTCGGCATTGCCTGTTTTTCAAGGATTGGCAGATAACCGTTTGCGTATCATGGTAGATGGTGTGGATAGCATTGCTTCATGCCCCAATCACATGAACTCACCCTTATCTTATGTTGCACCAACAGCGATAAAAACAGCCAAAGTGTACACTGGGGTAACGCCTGTGAGTGTGTCAGGTAACAGTATCGGCTCAACCATTGTGATTGAGACCGCACAACCAACATTTGCCAAACCCAAATCAAGGGTAAAAGCAACACCACACCCAACCAATGACGCTGATGTCAGACCGTCGACTGGTTTATTAACTGACACAGTGTCAACATCATTGCAAGCAAAGCTGGCAGAACCACAGCCATCACAAGCCCAGCCATCACAAGCCCAACCATCACAAGTCAAGTCATTGCAGTTGGGCAACACCAAACTTGAAACATCAGGTGAGATGGGTGGATTTTATCGCAGTAATGGCAATCAACGTGGGGCTAATATCAGCATCACCACAGCAACCGAAGACGTTAGCCTTAACTATAAAGCAGACTATGCCAAAGGTAATAACTATAAAGCAGGTGGAGACTTTAAAACTTATGTTGAGTCTGGCAATGCAGGACAACATATTGCCAAAGATGTGGTTGCATCTACTGGTTTTGAAACCAAAAATCAATCGCTTGATGTTGCGTATTTGACTGGTAATCACTTATGGCAGTTTGGGTATAATTGGCAACATGTTCCAAAACAGCTTTATCCCAATCAACGCATGGACATGCTAAATAACCGTCTTGACCGTTATAACTTACGCTATTTAGGCGATTTAGACTGGGGAACGCTTGAGGCTCAAGCCTACCGTGAAAATGTTGACCACTTTATGGATTTTGGGGGTGATAAACGCTACTGGTATGGTCCAGCATCAATGGCAGATGATAAAGGCTATAATGGCAAATTATGTGGTCCTGCCATGACACCAGCATGTGCCAGTGGCATGCCAATGCACACTCAAAGCACCACCACAGGCATCAATCTGAAAGCTTCACATACATTTGATGATAAGACCAACATACGAGGTGGGCTAGAATACCAAAATTATCAATTAAATGACTGGTGGTCAGCATCGGGTGGTCGGATGCGTCCCAATGATTTTCAAAATATTAATAACGGTAAACGTCAACGTGCCAGTTTATATGGTGAATGGGAAAAAGTATTCAGCCCAACATGGACCAGTCTGCTTGGATTAAGATATGAAAATATCAAGACTCAAACAGATCCGATACACGGCTATAACAGTGCAACCGCACCAACCGTGATGTCAGGGCCAGATAGCCTGAACCAAACTCGTGATGCCGTTAAATTTAATAACAGCAAACTGACAAAAACGGACAATAACTGGAACGCCAGCATCATTAACCGTTGGCAACTCAGTGACACAAGTAACATAGAAGTTGGATTGAGCCATCAGCAACGTAGTCCAAGTTTGTATGAACGATACACTTGGTCAACTTTTGGCATGATGGCAGGCATGAACAACACGGTAGGCGATGGTAATGGTTATTTTGGTGATCCTGACCTAAAACCTGAATCTGCCAATAAGCTTGCAGTTACCTTAGATTGGAAAGACAGCAATGACAAATGGCAGATGACATTAACGCCATATTATAGCCAGATTAATGATTATATTGATGCCGTGCAATGGGACGCTGGAAACAATCTGCCCAAAGCAGTCAATGAAACAGGCAAATATAACATCATGCGTTATGCCAATCAAAAAGCTCGCATCTATGGATTAGATGCCAGTGCAAGTGTTCAGTTGGCAGATAATCAAGCAGGGGTGTTTGCGGTTACCACATCACTTAATTATACCGATGGCAAAAACACACAAACGAACAGTCCTTTATACAATATCATGCCACTTAATGCCAAGCTGGCTCTCACTCATCAACAAAAGGGTTGGAATAATAAGCTTGAGATTGTTGGTGTTACGGCAAAAGATAAAGTTTCTGCCCCCCGTAATGAACTAAAAACAGCAGGTTATGGCTTGCTAAACTTAAGCACAGCTTATGACTGGAAAAATATGACAGTTACTGTTGGTGTTGACAATGTTTTGGATAAAAAATATGCCTTACCATTGGGTGGTGCATATATGGGACAAGGTCGTACCATGTCGATGAATCAAGAATTGGGTAATGGAACCAACAACTGGGGAACGCCCATTTATGGGGCTGGACGTTCTTATTTTGCCAGCTTAAATTATAAATTCTAAGCCGCTGTTTTTATCAGTTGATTAACGAATGAATGAGAAATGAATAAACACCCAGCGTCATACTGGGTGTTTATTTTTTGGCAAAAATGGGCATGCCTGCCATGTCCAGTGCCAAATGTAAAATAATCTCCCATGTAGGTTGTTTGATAACGCCCTTAATGGCTTGGTCACAGCGGTATAACTGAGTAGACCAGCTGTTGATATTGGCAGGCGTATGACGTTGTTGTGCTGAGATGTACAACGGCTGTTTACTTTGCCAGATGCCTAATGATGGCATCGATTGTCCGCTAACAAGCTGTTGTAACAGTCGCACATCTTTTGCCAACACCCACAGTACCAGACTTTCTGGCTCTTTGGCGTATTTTAAAGCATGAACGATTTTTACCACTTGCTGAGCGTTGCCTAGCAATATGGCTTCGGACAAATCATAGACGCTAAATTGACTGTGACTGACCAACCCTGCTTGTAACTGCTCGTCATTAATCGGCTTATTAAGTTCGTCAGCTCGCCATAAAAAAGACAATCGCCACAAGGTTTGATAAGCATCAAGCAAGTTGTTTTGAGTTTGCTCAAGCAGTCTACTCCAAGATTGGGGTGATAGCTGTATGCCAAAATGATGGGCTTGCTGTGCTAAAATTTGTTGTCGTTGCCGTTCGTCATGGATGCGACAGTCGACGATTTGACCATATTGTTTAAATGGGGCAACCCATTTACCAGCCAAGCCACGTTTGTCCAGTTTGTCAGTTAACCAAAGTAAAGTAGGTGATGGGGAGCTTTGTGATGGGGAGCTTTGTGCGGTTGCTATTGATGCTGATATCGATTCTGAAGCCGATGCCATGTCAGTCAGCTGGGTGATGGCATCTTTATCAGGTTTGTGATTGCCTAAGACGATGACTGCATTGGCAGGGTCAAACAATGATAAGCTGTTCAGCTCGCTGATGACATCGTACCAAGTCTTGGCAGAAATCAGCTCAATGCGTTGATGGCTAAGCCCAAGCTGTTGCCATTGTGCCAACAGAGCATCAGCAAACCATTGCTGAAGTAATGGCTCATCGCCGTGTGCCAACCAAAAACCAAGTGGACTTAGGGTTGTGTTGGCAGAATTGATGGCATCAAATGCACTTAAAAAAGACTGATTCATGAGCAATTACCGTTTGGGACGCACTGCTTGTGTCAGGGCTATTTTAAGGTTGATAAAGCAATGTATTGGTCAGCGATGCGTTGAGCCATGGCATGATATAACTCAATTTCGGTTTGGGTGCGTTGCAAGTCTTCTACGCTGACTGAAGTTTGGTTGTATTGATAGCTACGCTCAACCATCAATGTTCGGTGATGGGTGAATGTGCTATCATGCGTGGTTGGTGTGTCATGAACATTGTGTATATGATAACGTATTTTGGCAGTCATGGTCAGACGCACTTCGGTAAGCAGTCCGGCCAGCTGATATTTTTGAATGCTCACATCGTCAATACTGATTCGGTTAGCAGCCTCCACCCCTAAGCTGGCTAACGTGGCTTGCTCCTGTTGGTCGTTTGTGTCGGCAATATGAGCATCAGCATCATAACGAGTCAGTTGTTTTAGCAAACTTAAACGCAGGGCATAAGCAGACTTAGATGTCTGAGCGTCAATCAGCACAGGTAATTGTGTGCTGATATTTGACGTATGGGTATTTGCTGACGCATGGGGCTGTTGACCTTGTAGATGAAAGCCACAAGCAGACAAGGCTTGGCATAATCCAAAGACAGTGAATAACCGAATAACACCAAAATAAGTCATTCGAACCATAATCCAATCCTAAAATTAAGCTGGCACAACCACAATGTTGATTAATTTATTAGGCACAATAATTTCTTTTTTAATATCACCAATTAAGAATTTTGCCACGCTGTCCGTTTGTTTGGCTTGGGCTTTGATTTGCTCTGGGTCGCTATTTGGGGCGATTTGCATTTTGCCACGCACTTTGCCATTGACTTGTATCACCATGGTGATGCTGTCTTGTACTAAGGCGGTTTTATCGATGTTTGGGAACTTTAATGTTAATGTATCATGCCCAAGCTCCGTCAATAATGCTTCTGCCATGTGTGGGGCATAAGGGGACAATAAAATCAATAAATTAACCAAGGCTTCATTGGCAACGGCTAAGTCTTGTTCGTGATGTGGGTTGAAATGACTCAGCTCATTTGCCAATTCCATCAGCGATGACACAGGTGTGTTAAGTGCCAACCGTTTACCCAAATCATCATCTAATTTGTTGATGGTTTCGTGAGTTTTACGGCGTAAGTCTTTGGCAGATTTGCTTAAGCTGTCGGCTTGATAAGTGGTGTTGGCGTACAGATTGACAGAATTGAGTTGATGCTCTGCCAGTGAATAGGACAATTCCATGCCATAACGCCACACTTTTTTAAGGAAGTTATAAGGTCCTTTTAGGGCATCATCTGACCACTCTAAGGTCTGGTCAGCAGGGGCGGTAAATAGGGTATATAGGCGTACAGTGTCTGCCCCATATGTGTCAATGGTTTGTTGTGGGTCAACACCATTGTTTTTTGATTTGGACATTTTTTCGATTTTACCGATGATGACGGGTTGTCCATCGGCTTTTAATATGGCATCGATGGGTTGACCACGTTCATTAAACCTAACATCGACTTCATGGGGGTAATAATATGATGTGCTGCCATCGTCATTGTGTCGCAGATAAGTGCCTGCTAATACCATGCCTTGTGTCAATAAATTGGCAAATGGCTCATCACCACTGACCAAACCTTCATCTCGCATCAGTTTATGAAAAAAACGAGCATATAATAAGTGCATGACCGCATGTTCAACACCACCAACATATTGGTCAACAGGCAACCATTTATCCGCTCCTGTTTTGTCAATCATGCCTTGTTCGAAGTGGGGCGATGCAAAACGGGCATAATACCAGCTGGATTCCATGAATGTGTCAAAAGTGTCAGTCTCACGAGTGGCATCGCTGTCGCATTTGGGGCAGGTGGTGTGTAAAAATGCTTGATGATGGTTTAGCGGATTGCCCTTACCATCTGGAATGACATCGGTCGGTAACACAACGGGCAAATCCGCTTCATCGACAGGCACAGTACCACAATGCTCACAGTTGATGGTGGGAATGGGGCAACCCCAATAACGCTGTCTGGACACGCCCCAATCACGCAAACGGTAATTAATGGTGGTGTGTGCCAAACCTTGCGATTCTATTGTTGCCAAAATGGCACGAACCATACCATCAAAATCTAAGCCATCAAAATCTAAGCCATCAAAATCTAAGCCATCAAAATTCATCTCACCAGAACTGTCTGAGTTCATGCTGATGCCACGTTCAGCGTACCAATCTTGCCATTGACTGTTGTCGAACGCTTGTTCATTGTCAGTCAATTCACGGTCTGGTTTTATCACCTGTTTGATGGGCAGGGCATATTTATTGGCAAATTCAAAATCTCGCTCATCGTGAGCAGGCACTGCCATGACCGCACCAGAACCATAGCTCATCAACACATAGTTAGCAACCCAGACAGGCACGTCTTTACCAGTGATGGGGTGGGTAACGCTAAGTCCTGTGTCCATGCCTTTTTTTTCGGCTTTGGCAAGGTCTTTTTCTGCCACTGAGCCTTGTTTGCATTCTTGGATAAATTGAGCAATCTTGCTGTTATTTTCAGCGGCGTGTTGAGCCAATGGGTGTTCAGCCGCCACTGCCACATAAGTCACTCCCATGAGTGTGTCTGGGCGTGTGGTGAACACATCTAGGGTATGGGGTTTGTCGTTTAGCGTATAGGGAAAATGGACTTCCATGCCTTGGGATCGACCAATCCAGTTGCGTTGCATGGTCAACACTTCTTTAGGCCAATGCCCCTCTAACTGGTCTAAGTCATCTAGCAGTTCATCAGCATAGTCAGTGATTTTAAAGTAATACATGGGAATGTCTCGTTTTTCAACCAACGCCCCACTTCGCCAGCCACGTCCATCGACCACTTGTTCATTGGCAAGCACGGTATTATCGACAGGGTCCCAGTTGACGGTTGCCAGTTTTTTATAGACCAATCCCTTTTTAAACAACTGGATAAACAGCCATTGTTCCCAGCGATAATAGTCGGCATCACAGGTGGCAAACTCACGTGACCAATCAATCGATAGCCCCAATGATTTTAGTTGTTCACGCATGTTGGCAATGTTTTTATACGTCCAATCAGCAGGGGCAATGTGATGGGCGATGGCGGCGTTTTCAGCAGGCAAGCCAAAAGCGTCCCAACCCATGGGTTGCATGACTTCATGGCCTTTTAGGCGATAATAGCGTGACAGCACATCGCTGATGGTATAATTACGCACATGCCCCATGTGCAATTTACCACTGGGGTAGGGAAACATTGACAACATATAACGTTTGGGCTTGTCATTTGTTTGGTTGCTGACTTCATAGCGACGTTCGTTTTGCCAAAGTTGTTGTTGGGCAGACTCAATGATGGCAGGTTGATATGTCAGCTTATCATTGTTGACATCATTACTGGTATTGTTTGATGGGTTTTGTGCATCAATGGAGATTTTAGCGGTCATGGTACATGTTCTGTCGGTTGTGTGGTCAATAATATGATGTGATGAATAAGATTGATTAATAAGATAAAGTTGCATAGCATAGCGTAAATTAATAAAAAAAGCATGCTCAAATGGTCAATTTACCTAAAACAACCATGCTTGACATCATGATGTCATGTCAGGCAGTTTAAGCTGTCCCAAACTGTTGGCGTTTGTTGTTAAAAAACCGTTCCAACCGCTCTAAGGCTTCTTCTAAGTCATAAATATTAGGCAAAAAGACCACACGGAAATGGTCAGGTCTGTCCCAATTAAACCCCGTTCCTTGTACCATCAATACCTTTTCTTGCTCTAATAACTCCATCATCAGTTGCACATCATCTTTAATGGGATATACGTCCAAATCAAGCTTTGGAAAACAATAAAATGCCCCTTGTGGCATGGTGCAAGAAATGCCATCAATGGCGTTTAGTCGTTCGATTGCCAGCTGTCGTTGTTTATATAATCGCCCTGCTTCAGATGTCAATGCTTGCATACTTTGATAACCACCCATGGCAGTTTGAATGGCATATTGTGCAGGCACGTTGGCACATAATCGCATGGACGATAGCATGTCTAAACCTTCAATAAAATCTTGGGCATGGTCTTTTTTGCCAGACAACATCAACCAGCCAGAACGAAAGCCTGCGATTCGATGCGATTTAGATAAGCCATTGTATGTCAGCACCAATACGTCTTTGGTTAGGGTACAAATGGGGTGGTGTTCGGCATCATCATAAAGCACCCTATCATAAATTTCATCAGCCATTAGCACCAAATCATGCTCTTTTGCCAGTTTGATGATTTGTTTGAGATTATCATCTGAATATAACGCCCCTGTGGGGTTATTGGGGTTAATGATGACAATGGCTCGAGTATGGTGGGTGATTTTACTTTTGATGTCATCAAGGTTGGGTTGCCAGTTGTTGTCTTCATCACAGCGATAATGCACCGCTTTACCCCCTGCCAAATGGGTGGCGGCGGTCCATAACGGATAATCAGGCATGGGGATAAGCACTTCATCATGGTCATCAAGTAAGGCCTGCATGGACATGACAATCAGCTCAGACACCCCATTACCCAGATAGACATCACGCACATCAACTGCCGACAGCAGTCCTTTGTTTTGATAATATTGCAAAATTGCCTTGCGAGCAGAAAAAATCCCTTGCGAATCAGAGTAACCTGTGGCTTTGTGTAAGTTGAATGCCACATCTTGTAAAATCTCTTGTGGGGCATCTAAGCCAAAAGGAGCAGGGTTGCCGACATTGAGCTTGATGATGCGATGGCCGTCAGCTTCCATACGGTTGGCGGTCTTTAACAAAGGTCCTCTGATGTCATAGCAAACATTTTGTAGTTTTTTTGACTTTTTTAGGGGTTTATATATTGACTGTGCTGCATTCTTTACATCATGATTCATAAGATTGCCTGCCTGTTTGGTTGATTGTTTGGTTATCTGATTGATTGGCATGCTTTTTATTGTATTGCACTGATGGTCATCTGACAATCATTCATCTATATGACTGACCATCTATATGATTAACAGCACCTATCTCACCAACAGCTGACATAATATTTGATAATACACCGCTGCCAATTTACCCAAATCATTCACCTCAACTTTTTCATTGACCTGATGAATGGTGGCGTTACGCACTCCCAGCTCAACCACTTGTGCTCCTGTGGGGGCAATAAAGCGTCCGTCAGACGTACCGCCAGCAGTAGACAGCTGTGTGTCTAATCCCAGCTCTGTTTTAATGGCGGCTTGGGTGGCAACAACCAGCTCACCTTTTGCGGTCAAAAACGGATTACCAGATAATTGCCAGTCTATGGCATATTGGGCAGTGCTGTTGGCAAAGTGTTTATCAAATATGGCATGGGTTTGTTGTTTGAGTGCATCGGCATTGGTTTCGGTAGAAAAACGAAAATTAAACACCGCCGTGAGCGTTTTAGGAATGACATTGTTAGCCCCTGTGCCAGCGTTAATGTTAGACAACTGCATGCTGGTTGCTGGAAAATGGTCGTTGCCATTATCCCACTGAGTATGAATAAATTCATCTAAAGCAGCACTAAATTCGTGAATGGGATTGACTGCCAGATGTGGATACGCCACATGGCCTTGTTTGCCTGTTACCGTCAGGACACCGCCCAGCGAACCACGCCGTCCATTTTTAATCACATCACCCAAAACATCTGTGCTAGAAGGCTCACCAACCAAACAATAATCAATTTTTTCTTGTCGTGCTTCTAGCATATCGATGACCTTGACTGTGCCATTTATTGAAGGTCCTTCTTCATCTGATGTTATCAACATGGCAATAGAGCCTTGATGATTTGGATAATCGTTGATAAATTTATCAGTTGCCACCACAAAAGCAGCAATGGCAGTTTTCATATCAGCTGCCCCACGTCCCCAAAGATGGCCATCTGCCAAAGTTGGCGTGAAGGGGTCAAATCGCCAGTTACCAACATCACCCGTAGGGACAACATCGGTATGCCCTGCAAAACAAAAAACAGGAGATGTCTGCCCACGGCGAAGCCATAAGTTTTTGACTTGAGCATGTTGCCCTGTTTGATTGGCATCACCAAAATGTAGATATTCAGCAATAAAACCGTGTGGTGCTAATTGTTGGCTGATAATCTCTTGGCAACCAACATCGTTTGGCGTAACAGATGGACGTGCCATTAAAGTTTGACTAAGTTTTAAGGTTGGCTCTTGTAATGCTTGTGCCAATTCGCTGGGTGTTTGTGTTTGAATGTGCATGTCATTGCCTGTTTATTAAAAAAGCTGTCTATCAAAAAGCCTATTTGTTAAAAAAATTGAAGCTGATTCAGTGTGGTTTTTAAAAGAGATGGCGGATAAAAGAGATGGCGGACAAAAAATTAGCTTAGACAAAAGTCTAAGCTAATGCAATGATGGGCATATTTCACTGTTGATGACATGCTGATTATGATGTGCTTATGACAAGCTTAAGCGTTGCCTTCGCTGGCTATCTGCTCTTGCTGTTGGCTTTGCATATAAGCTTGGTCAAAATTGACAGGAGCCAATAACAGTTGTGGGAAACTGCCACGAGTTACGATGTCGCTGATGACTTCACGAGCATAAGGGAACAGCACGTTAGGGCAGTAAGCACCCAATAGATGACCCATTTGCTCTTCAGGGATATTTTGAAGTAAGAAAATACCTGCTTGATGCACTTCAGCAATGAAAGCAGTTTCGTTGCCATTTTTGGCACTGACTGTTACGGTTAAGACAACTTGTTGATGCGACTCATCAAGTTGCTCTGCACTGGTTGATAAATTGATGTCAAGCTCTGGATTCCATTCTCTGGTAAAAACTTCTGCTCCAGGGACTTCTAAAGACATGTCTTTAACATAAATACGCTCTAGTGCCAATTGTGGTTGTGCTTGTTCTTCTGCCATGGTGTTCTCCTTAGTATGGAAATGGGCTTGAAAATGGGTTTAAATGTGAAAATAAGCTTATAAAAAGTGGGCTGATAAACGCTGATAAACAATTAAACCAACAAAGATGATATCATAACAAATCATAACAAATGCAATGACATCATACAAAATACAGTCTAACCTGCCAACATGTCGTCCAGTTTGCCTTGTTGATTCAGTTTGTTTAATTCATCAAAACCACCGATAAAAGCATCACCAATAAAAATTTGTGGTACAGTGCGGTAGTTGTTGGTTTTTTTCATCAGTTCTTGACGCTCTGCACTGCTGATGTCGTGCATGCCAATTTCTTCATAGTCCACACCTTTTGATTTTAATAGTTGTTTGGCGTTTGAGCAATAAGGGCAAATGGGGGTGGTATAAACTTTTACTTGAGCAGTCATAAAAACTCCATTTTAAAAAAATGATGGATAACTTACCTTATGTTTATGGGGTGGTTGTCATAAAAAACAAGGGGTACAAGGGATAGTAAGGCAGTTAATTTGTGGCGTTTAACGCTTTTTACTTAACGCTTTTTACCACCAACCAACGGCATGCCAGCTGCTTGCCAACCACCAATACCACCTTCTAGGCGATATGCACTCGGTTTATCAAGCATTTGCACCGCTGTTCCTGCTTGGATTCCCATGTCACATACCACCACGATGGGGGCTTCGATGGCACGTAATTCATCTAAGCGGTCTTTTAATTCGGTAAAAGGAATGTTGCGACTGCCTTGAATGTGGCCTGTGTCAAATTTCTTTTTGGCACGGATATCGATGATTTGGGCATTTTGGTCATTTACCAAACTGCCCAATGCGTTGGCAGAGATTTTTTTGCCACTGCGTTTGCTGTCTATGCTAAACAGCATGATAGCCAATACCCCAAGCAACCCAAATAAAAAAGGGTGGTTGCCCATAAATTCTAACCAACGTGACAAATTTACCTCCAAAAGGCATCATTAAAACCATGTTAAATAACAACAAAGTTAAATAATAACAAAGTTAAACGTCAATGCGAAATGTTAAACATCAATGTGAAATAACAACGACCCAATGTTTGTCATTATACAGACAATGCTCAGTCATTGCCAAGATTTAGCGTTGCTAAGATTAGTATTGGTAAGATTGCCTAATGTTGGTTTGATGTTAGCTTTCATTTAACATACGAGCCGCTTGCAACGCATAATAAGTCAAGATGCCATCAGCACCAGCACGGCGAAATCCGATGAGTGATTCTAAAATCACCGCTTCACTGAGCCAACCGTTGGCAATGGCAGCTTGGTGCATGGCGTATTCCCCTGAAACCTGATAGGCAAACGTTGGCACACCAAAGGTATTTTTGACCTCTCGGATTAAGTCCAGATAGGGTTGTCCTGGTTTGACCATGACCATATCTGCCCCTTCAGCAATGTCTAATGCCACTTCATGTAAGGCTTCTGAGCGGTTGCCAAAGTCCATTTGGTATTGTTTTTTGTGTCCGCCTTTTAGGTTGCCAGCACTGCCAACCGCATCACGAAAAGGACCATAATAAGCTGATGCGTATTTGGCGGAGTATGCCATGATGGCGGTATTGGCAAAACCTTCTTGTTCAAAGGCTTGACGAATTGCCAAAATCCGTCCGTCCATCATGTCACTCGGTGATATGATGTCTGCACCAGCACGGGCATGGCTTAAGGCTTGCTTAACCAAAATTTCTACCGTCGTGTCATTTAGCACATAGCCTTGGGCATCAATCACGCCATCTTGTCCGTGAGTGGTGTAGGGGTCGAGTGCCACATCGGTCATCACCACCATGTCAGGCACGGCATCTTTTAGCGATTTGATGGCTCGGCACGCCAGACCATCATCATCATAAGCAGCATGTCCGTCCAAAGACTTATCTGCCACATCGATGACAGGGAACAAGTCCAATGTTGTTACCCCTTCATTGAGTAAGTCTTTGGCATGTTTTATCAATAAATCAATGCTTAACCGCTCTACCCCTGGCATGCTGGCAACAGGTTGGCGGACATGGTTACCTTCAATGACAAACACTGGAGCAATGAAGTGTTTGGGTAACAGCTCAACTTCTCGTATCATGGCACGTACATGGTCATGCACACGCAAGCGACGTAGGCGGGTCAGTGGGTATTGACGATTAAAAACCAAATTCATGGGGTTACCTCGTTAACAATTTGCATTTGTTCTTGTTCCACTTGTTTTCGTTCTGCTGGTTCTTTGATAATTAAGTGGGCGACATCATCATGGCTTGCTACCCGAGCGGTACTGGCCGCTTCAGCCAAGGTGGCATCACGCCCCTGTGGGTCAATAAAAGTGAACAGATTGGCATCAGCAGGAGATGTTAGATTGACAGGCACATCAATACTTGCTCCACCTCCCAACGCTTGATATAGCTGTATTTGGCTGATGACTTTGGCTTGCTCAAGCTGTAGCAAGCTTTGTTGGTTGGCAAACTGTGACCGCTGAGCGTCTAATACCGTCAGATAATTATCCAACCCTGCTTTATATCGGGCATTGGCAATGTCATATGTTTCGTTAAAGTTATCTTGCAACCGATACTGTGATTTGAGCTGTTTGTCCAGAACGGCTCTGTCTGCCAGCACATCGTTGACTTCCTTAAAGGCAGTCTGAATGGTTTTTTCATAGCTGGCAAGGGCTTGCTGTTGCTGAATTTTACTGACTTGGTAATTGGCGTTTAATGCCCCTGCATCAAAGATGGGCAGACTAATTGAAGGTGAAAACCCCCAACTGACGCTTGATGAATCAAACAAATCACCAAGCTTGGGACTGGCAACACCGACATTGGTTGATAAGGTGATGCGTGGAAAAAAGGCAGCACGGGCAGCGGCGATGTTTGCACCAGCGGCCTTTAAGGTGAACTCTGCTTGTAAAATGTCTGGGCGGTAGTGTAACAGCTCACTGGGTAAGCCTGTGTTAAATATCTGTGGGCTGACCACATCTTGCACACCAGCTGGTGGCAACAGCTCATTCGCAATGGGCATGCCAACCAAAAGTTGTAAGGCATTACGGATTTTTAGGATTTGGTTTTGGGCTTGATAGATGGCAAGTTTGGCACTTTCTAATGCCGCATCAGCCTGTAGTGATGGCGATTTGGCGTCCACCCCAGCGTTAAAACGGGCTTGGGTGATGCGTAAAGACTCTGCTCGAGTGCTGGCGGTGGCCTCTGCCAGTTGCAATTGAGCCAGTGCATAGCTCAAATTGACATACGTCTGTGCCACGTTACTGATTAGGATAATTTGGGCGTTGTCTTGCCCTGCACTGCTGGCAAAGTATCTTTGTAGCGCCTGTTCTTGAAGATTGTGAATGCGCCCCCAAAAATCAAGCTCATAGTTTGATGCTGATAATCCCACGCTAAAATGGTCAGATGGATTTTTATCAACAGCATGATTGGCCCCACGATTATGGTTGGCATTAAAATTTAATGTGGGAATGTCTTCAAGCTCAGATATCTGATATTGAGCCTTGGCAAGCTTGACGTTTAGCATGGCTTGCTGTAAATCTTTGTTATTTTGTAATGCTAAGGCGATGAGTGCCTTAAGGCGTTCATCAGCATAAAATTGTTGCCATCTGGACGTGGCAATACTCGGTTGGGTATGGGTGCTTAAGGTGCTGTTATCATACACACCATAAGGAGCATCAATGGGAATCAATGGCTGAGCAAGTACCATGGACGTGGTAGGCTCGGTAGGGGGAATGGTGGTACAAGCTGATACCCCCATAACACCCAAAGCAAGGGCAAGCTTAAGCTGGCTAAATGGCGGTTTATAAGGCTGTTGAAATGGATGGTCATATTGACATGAACGCAGATGTATTGACATGATAAAAACTTCTTTTTTTATTAATCATTGATTCAAAAGGTGTGTTTGGCTGATGACAGAAAAATAAGCGTTTGGCTTAATTTAACCGAGCCATCGCCATGTGCGTCAAGTCCATTAAGCCTTGACGGTAGCGGTTGTCAGGTAAAGATTGCAACGCATCTAGGGCAAGTTGACTCTCGTATAAAGCCTTGTCCTTACAATACGCCAACGCTCCAGACTCTTGCACCAAACGGATAAGGGCTTGGCTGTTATCAGTTCTGCCTGTCTGTATGGCAATGCGAAGCAAATCATAATCTGCATGACCCGCTTTTTTGAGCAATTCTAATGCTTTAATGGTTGGTAAAGTGGGTTTGCCTTCACTTAAATCATCACCCAAATTTTTACCCATAACCTCAGCATCACCGTCATAGTCCAACACATCATCAATGATTTGAAAGGCATTACCAAAGTGCTGTCCAAAATCAGACAAAGCTTGCAAATACTGCTCTTGACCATGCAACAATGCTGCCCCTTGTGTTGCCATCATAAACAGCCGTGATGTCTTGCCATCGATGATGTTCATATAATCAGATTCAGTGGCATTCGGGTTGTGTTGATGCTGAAGTTGCAACACCTCACCTTCAGCAATGTCACAAGTGCCATCAGAAAACAACTTAAGTAAGGGCAAAGAACCAAAACCAACCAATAAATTAAACGAACGAGCAATCAGATAATCACCAACCAATACCGCTGTGGGATTGTCCCATGTGGCATTGGCAGTGGGCTTACCTCGTCTTAATCTTGACTCATCAACCACATCATCATGCACCAGTGTGGCGGTGTGCAACATCTCGGTAATGGCAGCCAAGTGCATGGCAGGCTTATGGGGCTTATCACACATCATACGAGAGCAAAGTAAGGTAATCAAAGGACGCATACGCTTGCCACCAGCATTGATGACATGTCCTGACACTGCCATGACCAGTTTAACTTTGGAATTTAAGCCACTAAATACTTGCTTGTCCATAAAAGCAAAATCATCAGCAACGATGGACTGAATATCGGCATAGTTTTTGATGGCGTTGATGTTCATTGGATTGGCGGGGGTTGATGACATGGCAATCTCAAACTTATCTCAAACTTAAAAACAGTCAAAAAAGACATCAATAAGGACACAAATAAAGGTAGCATTCTACCGTAACTGGCAGGCAAAGACCAGTTATTAAAGGTCTGATGCAGATAACTTTATACAGAATACAGACAGCAAAAGCAGACAGCAAAAGATGATAAAGGTCGCTTGTGAAATAAGCCGCCATAAAATAAAGGCACAGATTAAAAATAATGTCGTATTTGCTTGATTTTAAGACAAAAAATCAGTAAAATTCCGCATTCAAATTTTTCCTTGTCGTGTCCGTCATAGAAGCGTTGTCATCGGGGCAACCACGGCACTCAGGTTAAACTGGAGTCAAAACATGTACGCAGTGATTAAAAGTGGTGGTAAACAGCATCGTGTCAGCGTTGATGAAACGTTAAAAGTTGAACTGTTAAAAGAGACCGAAGTCGGTAGTACTTTAACCATCGATGAGGTGTTGATGGTGGTTAATGGCGAAGACATTAAAATCGGTCAACCGTTGGTATCAGGTGCAACAGTTGAAGCTGAAGTGATTGAGCATGGTCGTGGTGAAAAAATCCGCATCATCAAGCACAAGCGTCGTAAGCACTACCACAAAGAGCAAGGTCATCGCCAATGGTACACCAAGTTGAAAATCAAAGCGATTAATGGCTAATAACAGACAATGAGTTCAATTTTTTACGATTAACCATCAATTAACCATATTGGAGAAAATCTCATGGCACATAAAAAAGCGGCAGGTTCGACTCGTAACGGACGTGACTCTAACCCTAAATATTTGGGTGTTAAAAAATTTGGTGGTGAGCAAGTTGTTGCTGGCAACATCATCGTGCGTCAGCGTGGTACAGAGTTTCATGCTGGAGAAGGCGTTGGCATGGGTCGAGACCACACACTATTTGCCTTGACAGATGGTGCAGTTAAGTTTGAAAGGCGCGGTGAGTTTAATCGTCGTTATGTTTCTATCGAAGCTTAATAGTTAATACTTAATAGAAGCTTAATTTATCAAAACTTAATTCATGACAGTTGATTAAGGTCATTTTTTAAGACAATTTGATAAAAGACCCCACATTTGGGGTCTTTTTTTGTGCTTATTTTGTGTTTGGGTTTTCACATTGAACCAATTTGTCATCTTACGTTACAATCGTGTTGTGTTGGTTGCAAAATTGGTCTAGGTAAGCAATATAAAACAAGTAATATGATATTATTATTCTATAATACATAGAAACTGGAATACATAGAAACTGGAATACATAGAAACTGGAATACATAGAAACTGGCTAACAGCAAAAGTGATGCGTTCGCACTCACATCTCTGATACATTCATTCACCGTTATTAATGATACATTCATTTAGATAACATCTCATTTAACATTCACACATTCATACATTCACGGAGTTATTATGTCTTTGAATACTTTATCAATAAAAACCCCATTATCAATAAAAACCCCATTAATAAAAACATCATCAATATCAATCAAAAAATTGGCATTGTCTGCCATTGCCATCACAAGCATGGTAATCGGTTATCCTGCCGTGGCAAATGATGATGCAGATGACAGCAACACCGCTGCCGCCAAAGCGTTAAACAGCCATTTAGCAAATACCAAAACCATGACGGCCCATTTTACTCAGACCACATCAGGCAACAGTAAATCACTGTCAGCAGGCAAATTCTCTGGTAGCATGAGCATCAAACGTCCTAATAAATTCCGTTGGGAAACCAAAAGCCCATCAGAACAACTGGTTGTTGCTAATGGCAATCATTTATGGATTTATGACAAAGATTTGGCACAAGCCACCAAACAAAACGTAGATAGCCAAATTGGGAATACCCCAGCACTGTTGTTATCAGGCGACCCTGCCAAAATTGCTGATAATTTCACCATCACCCAACCTGTCGATGGTAAAAACTACTTTAAGTTGACCCCAAAATCAGACAATGCCAACTTTAAGGACATGACCATCAGCTTTAGTGGTGGCAAACCGACCATGATGGTATTAAATGACAATCTTGGCCAAACCACCAAAATCACCTTTAGTGGTGTGTTGTTAAATAGCAAAGTGGGCGATGGTTTGTTTAATTTTACACCACCCAAAGGCGTAGATGTGATTAGCCAATAGTCATCATAACCATAAATACGCTCATCAAAATACGCTCAACAAGTGCATTATCTGGTCAAAAAACATTTGGGTAAAAAAACGTCATTTATGCGTTGGTGGCTGGTAATTTATCCATAAAATCGGTTATATTAGCCAGCCGTAAAACTGCCTAAAATAAAGATGTTTGACTGATGAAATGGCAGTGTCAGGTTGGGATTAAGATGGGTACGCATGATGGCAATGATGTCGGCAGAGGCTTGGTCAGCGTTGGTCTATATGGTGGCAGCCGTTGGTTTGGTTGTGTTTATGCTGGTCGTTCCTAGGTTGTTGGGTGGACGCTCAAGCGGTCGTCAAAAAGAAGAGACATTTGAGGCGGGCGTTGTCGGTGCTGGCAACGCCCGCCTGCGTTTGTCTGCCAAATTTTATTTGGTTGCCATTTTTTTTGTGATATTTGACTTAGAAGCCCTTTATCTGTATGCCTATGCGGTGTCTATCGAACAAGCAGGTTGGGCAGGCTTTATCATTGCTGTGACTTTCATCATTGATTTATTGGTTGGGCTTATTTATGCGGTTAAGGTTGGGGCATTGGACTGGTCTCCTGCCAACAAACGCCCCGCCAAAGCTCGTATTGACAGCCAGCCTATTGGCTTTGACCTTGCCAGCATCACTAAGTTTAATGGTGTGGACGAACTGCACACCGACCCAACAGGAAAAGTCCCTGCCCAGTCATCAGGGCGGATTTTTGCAGGGCGTAAAAATTTACAAGCGGTGCTTGATAATGACAGCGAACAGATGACAAACATTGACCACATCAATACCACAGGTCGGGTAACCACCCAAGATTTTAATTCATAACAGCATTGCCAATTGATTAACAGTGCTTATTGGCATGGGTAATTTTTATGATAAGGAGAGATTATGATAATAAAAGGGTATAAAATTGATTGGATGTTTGCCATATTTGCCATAATTTTTATGATAGCAGCGATTGTTTCTAATAATTTTGCATTCATGGGTTCAGTAATCATTTGCCTGATTTTTGGTGTTAAGAAAATAAATAATCCTGACCATTAAGACAGTGGAGCAGATGGCAATGATAAATCAAGGGTAAAATCTGATTTGCAATCCTAAAACAGTCATTTGGATAAATCCAAAACCAAATCTAAAATAACGCCAGTTTCACAAACCAGCAAATAAGACCTATTATGAAATATACCCTAACTCGCCCAAATATGGATACTGCCGTCAATGGAAGTGGTCAATATCCCCACGCCACACGTCAAGTGGTAGATGATATCACCCAAGCCGAGGTGGATAAAAATGTGTTTTTGGGTAAGCTGACAGAGCTGACCAATGCTGCCATGAATTGGGGTCGCAAAAACTCCTTATGGCCCTTTAACTTTGGCACAAGCTGTTGTTATGTGGAGTACGCCACAACCTTGACAGGCGTGCATGATTTGTCTCGTTTTGGGGCGGAGGTCATTCGTGCCTCCCCTCGCCAAGCTGATGTGATGATAGTGGCGGGGACTTGTTTTGTTAAAATGGCGCCTGTGATACTCAGGCTGTATGAACAAATGCTAGAACCCAAGTGGGTCATCTCCATGGGGGCATGTGCCAACTCTGGCGGCATGTACGACATTTATTCGGTGGTGCAGGGGGTGGATAAAATCTTGCCTGTGGATGTGTATGTTCCGGGGTGTCCGCCCAGACCTGAGGCACTCATTCAAGCCATCATGCTATTACAAGAGAGCATTCAAAAAGAACGCCGTCCGCTGGGCATTCATCTTGACCAAAACATTTATCAGCCGATGATGATGCCAGAGCGAGATAGAAAACAAGCTGACCGCATTGCAGTGAAAAATTTAAGAAGCCCTGATGGGGTGGAGTGATATTCGTATCCTACGATGTTTGTGATTTATTGTGTCATTGGATTTTAGAAATCAACTTAACAGTCATAATAGAATGAGGATTTATTAATGAATGGTATTGTGTATACTCAGTCTGAAATAGCCAAAATGCAAGATTGGTTAGGCGATATGGGGCGACAAATTTTAGGAAGATTTGATAATGGTAATGCAAAACAAAAAGCATTGTTTCCATGTCTATTTGCTCGCAAGGCATTTGCCCAAGGTATGGTAAAATTTTTACCGATAGCTTATGTGCAGGATAAGGCACAATATGATTTAGAGTGTTTTGCACAAGGTTTAAAACAAGGTTTGAAAAATAGAACTAGCAATATCAGTTTGGGACGGAAAATTCAATACAACCTACCCATTGTTGGTTGTATTTGAACCTATGCAATGTCCACTTTCTTTTAAAAGATATCATAAAAAATAAAATGGGGCATAAAGGCTATGGATTTAAGAAAATTTTACGGTGCTTTGATTGTCTTTTATTTTAGTGATATGGCATTGCTGATTATGGTAATTTGGTTGTCTTATAAGACAACCAAAAACCCTTTAATTCTTGGATTGATATTATTTGTTAGTACAATCATTCCATTTATATTAAAAAAGTTTTCCAAAATTAATTTATTATCTCTTTCTGTTCACCATTTAATGCTTTCACGAATTTTGTTTTATTCCATTGTTTTTGTGTTATCAGCACTTAATCCATCGATTTATAGCTTTATCGGTCTTGCATTGATATCTGGATTATTGGGAGTTAGCATACTAAGTAATTATGAGACTTACAATAATTATCTTGTTGTTAATAACATTGTTTCTGCAAATAAAGCATCAAGATACATGCAAACTGTTATACAGATTGGTGCATTTGGTGGGGCAATGATAGGAGGAATGCTATTAAATCATTTATCTTTTTTTTATTCAATGGCAAGTATTGTTTTAGTAGACATTGTTTTTGCCATTATTTTTATGATGTGGGCAAAAAATGGGTACTTTGCTAAAATAAAAATTAAAGAGAATAACAACAAACAAACTGTTAACCAACTTTATTTTTTAGATAAAAAACAAATTTATTTGTTATGGATTATATTGGGGTTTGTTGGTATTCATATTACCAGTTTTAATTTAACCACACCAATTATATTTCAAGAAATTAAACAATGGACTGCCCAAGATTTTGGTTTATCCAGTGCTTTTGCTGGTATGGGGGCTTTTTGTGCGGCTTTCATAAAAAGCAACACAAAATATTGTTTAGTAATGGCAATATGTTTGATTTTTGCTGATTTAATATTTGTTATGTCAAATATTAAGATGTTATCCCTAGCCATATGTTTTCTTATTGGATTTTTTATCAATAGTATTAGGATATTAATAAGAGAAAAATTATCCTTAATGGCAAAAGATACAGAACAAGCTGCTTTTATTGGGCAAAGCAGTGCTGTCTTTTATGTTGCATTTCAAGCAGGTGCTAGTTTGCTATTTGGATATATATTATCCATTATACAAAATGTGTATGCTACTCAAATATTTTTACCATTAGTAGCGTGTATTATTGCTATATTTTATATTAATATGCTTTTTACAGGCAAAATCTTTACCAACTAGGAGTGTGGTTGATGGATAACGGTAAAATTTTAATTGTAGATCCTTTTTCTACTGGTGCATTATATGCACAAAAATTTTATGAGCTAGGCTATCAATGCTATGCAGTACTTACCAATTCTGATATAAATGATGGCTATTTTAGTTTTGATAATACCTATTTTATCAATAAGGTAGCTTATTCAGTACAAGAATGTAAGGAAAAATTTTGTAGAGATGAAATCTTGGCGGTGGTTATTGGTGCAGAAACAGGCGTACTCATTGGTGAGCAACTGGCAGAATATTTTGGGGTGGCAGGAAATTCTGTACGTAGTGGCTTAAAACGCAGAGATAAATTTATAATGCAAAATGCTTTAAAAGAAAGTGGTTTAAGGCATATAAAAAGCCAGCTTATCAATGCTGGCAGTGAATATTTTTTTGATAGTGAAAGTGGTTATATTATTAAACCTGTTAATTCAGCAGGCAGTGATGGCGTGATGTTTTTTGAAAATAAAAAAACGCTGTCTAATTATATAAAAAATATTAACTGGGAAAAGATTAATGCGCTGGGAATAAAGAATGATGGTTATATTTTACAATCATTTGAAACTGGCGATGAATTTGTTGTAGATATGATTGTGCAAGATGATAATATTTTTATTTGTAGTTTATGTGTTTATAAAAAAGGTCATCATAATGGCAGTAAGTTTGTTTATGAAAATATGCAAATGTTAGATATTAAAAATAAAGAATATCAAGCCATCATTCAATATGCAACACAGTGTATAAAAGCATTGGAGGTTAAATTTGGAGCAGTACATATGGAGTTGTTAGCAAAATCAAGTGCCGATGGATATGTCAATCCAGTGATGATTGAAATGGGGGCAAGACTACACGGAGGAGTTGCCCCCATCATCTTTGAAAGATGCTACAAACCGAACTTACTTGAATTGAGTGTGGCAAATTATTTAAAACAGGATTTGAAAAATTTTTATGAAACAATAGAAGGTAATGTATTTTATTCAAAAATTATCAATAAAGCAAAAGTGGTATTTATGATTAATCATAAAAAGAAAAGTAAATTAGATAAGACGGTGTTTCTATCAAAAATTAAAAATTTACCTAGTTTTTATAAGGTAAAAATTATTAATAATGATATATTGCCTGTAACAGTAGACTTACTAACTTGTCCTGTTTTGGTGTGTCTGATTGGAGAAACATCTGATATTGATGAGTCTAAATTAAGAATAATGTTTGACGAGAGTATTTGTTGATTTATATTATTGATAATTTCATCTAATTATATTTTAATGAAAGATGATGAGTATCGCTTCATAAATGAAAGATTTGGTGGAATTTTTGTTTCTGGCAATAAAAATCTCTCTATGTGGCAACAATTATGGAAAAAGGAATATGTCTAAAATCATGCTGGGAGTTTTATTGGCATTATCAGCCGCTGCTCTTAATGCGTCCATTGGGATATTTAGTAAGGTTTTGCTGCAAAATGGCTTAATTCCACAAGATATTGCTTTTTTTAAGACGGTTTGTGCTTTTGTGATATTAAGTTTTATTTTAATTAATAAACCATTGTCGGTACAAAAAAAAGAGATTGTCAATGCTGAAATAACATCGGATTTAAATTGGTCAAATCTACTGACCAAAATAGCCATCTGTGCATTTTTAGGTATTTTTGTGCTATTTTTCTTTGAAACAACCGCTTATCAATACGGTTTTGCATCAAATGTTGTGGTTGTTTTAATGGCTTCTGCTTCTGTTTTTGCGTTGTTATTTGGAAGAATGTTATTAAACGAGAAAATAACAATTGCTGCCATTTTGGGGACATTGTTGGCAATTGTTGGAATATTTTTGATATCTTGGTCTGGTGGTGGTAATTTAACCATGTTGCTAAATGCAATCATTGCAGGTAGTGGCTATGGCGTGTTTTCAGTGTTGGTAAAAAAATTCTCGTTAAATGGTGGGATTTATTTAACAAGATTATTTATGATGTTTGGTGGTGTGTATTTGTTTTTTCCCTATTTAAATAACAGACATCATATTGATTGGAATGCTTTGATTGTGATGAATGTATTGGCATTGGCAGTGTTGCCCACCATATTGGGATTTTATTGTACAACCAAGGCTTTAAATTATTTGACAGCAGCAAAAGTGCAGGTAACTGAATTATCTGAGCCTATTTTTGCGGTTGTGATGGCTTGGGTATTTTTACATGAATTGCCAACCCATCAGTTTTTTGTTGGGGCAATTTTTATTATCATGGGCATTGTTCTGATTAACCAAATGCACCAAGGTTTATTATCCCAAATAGGCAAACAAATGAGCAAATAAATTCATTGGTAAAGGCAAATATCAGGTTTGATAAATGAACAAACGCAAATATAAAAAGTTGGCATTATGAGCATTCACCACATTCACGATTTTGATGTTTTAAATCAGCTAAACGCTAAGTTT
>ERZ1023396.46-NODE-46-length-75367-cov-6.631785_pt1 | contig 75367 bp, 61 predicted proteins | sample MGYA00380504_ERZ1023396 | MGnify/ENA primary metagenome ERZ1023396 (study PRJEB33173, sample SAMEA4830410) | metagenome | study: EMG produced TPA metagenomics assembly of the PRJEB25223 data set...
CACTCTATCTTGCTCTTTAAACTGACGATTCTTAAACAATGCTTTTCTAAATGCAACAGTTAATTCCAATTGGATACCTTGCTGGCGTTTACTTTGATTAACAAAGTTATCAGCATGCTTTCCCGCTATTGGCGATGGCGCATCTTTAACAACCACACCCTGAGCCGTTAATTTAGATTTAATTCGCTCAATATAAGTGCTATCTTTACCGCCAATATATATTTCTGGTTTGTCACCCATACACCCATGAATGGATAAAGCATGCTCCTTTTCTCTCACCATAGATAGTAATAATGGATCATCAAAATGATTCGCAGTCACGTGTAGTTCATGGTTTTTATTAGGGCGTATAGCATTAAAACTATAATAATCATAACCACCTAGTTGTGCAATCAATTGTGCAATTTCGCTCGTTCCTCTTTCAATTGCACCACCGTGTATAGCAGCTACAAGTACGTGACTGTCTCTATTTATAGTCTCAATTTCCCAATCTTCTTGAGCACTTGTTTGCTGAAATAGTTCAGTCATTGATGTATATTTATCTACCATAACTTGTGCTCCTTATATGTAATGTTTATTTGATTATACGAAATTTATTTCACATTAAAAAGAAGGAACGCAACTACAAAATCAATTTAATCGCGTTGATTTCATAGGTCGTTCCTATATTAGTAATATTTTAATTCATGTCATCACTATTCATTTATCTTTAGTAGCGATATTATACACAAATTTACTTGGGCATTTTTAAATAGTAAAATTCATCAATTCTTATTCTTAGACAAATTGCTCAATTAATTCATTGAATTGTGTTTCATCAATGTGAATATCTTTTTTAGCTAGTGACGTCTCACCTAGCTCGTCAATTTGCGATTCATAAGAAGGTGTTTCACTATCTTGATATACGATTCCTTTAACTAAAGATTCGTAAGCTAAAATATTACGCATTGCATTTTGCTTATCTGTAGCATCATAATCTTCGATATCTTCTATGCTCGTTAAATTTTCTTTAAACCAGTCATACGTATTAACTTTATTATATGTCACACATGGAGAAAACACATTGACAAAAGAAAATCCATCGTGGTTAATTGCATCTTCTATCATCTTCGTTAAACCTTTAATATCACTAGAAAATCCTTGTGCTACAAACGTCGCTCCAGAAGAGATAGCTAGCTCTAAAGGAGCTACATTTTGTTCAATATTACCTTTAGGTGTAGATTTAGTAATAAAACCAGGAGCGGATGATGGCGATGTTTGTCCTTTAGTCAAACCATAAATCTGGTTGTCCATAACTATATATGTCATATTCATATTTCGACGTAATGCATGTATTGTATGACCCATACCGATAGCATAACCATCACCATCGCCGCCAGATGCAATTACAGTCAAATCTTTATTTGCCATTTTCACGCCTTGTGCTAATGGTAATGAACGACCATGCACGCCATGTACACCGTATGCATTGATATAGCCTGATAAACGTCCAGAACAACCAATACCAGTAATAACTGCAACTTCCTCAGGTTCTAAACCAACATTTGCTGCTGCTTTTTGAATCGCAGCTTGCACTGAGAAATCTCCACATCCTGGACACCAATTGGGCTTCACATTGTTTCTAAAATCTTTAAATGTTGCCACTTAAACCAGCTCCTTTATTTCTTTAGCCACTGCTAAACCTTTTTCTTCTATTTCATGAGGTAAAAATGGTGTACCGTCATATTTAGTCTGGTTTACCAATTTATTACCTATATTCACATTCATTTTAATAATATTTGCTAACTGTCCTTGATAGTTGTGCTCAGCAATTATTACTTTTGATGCTTTATTTACTGCTTGCTGCACAAGTTCATTTGGGAAAGGATGTAATTGTCTGATTTGTAAATGATTTACTTTTATACCTTGCTGTTCTAAACGTTCTTTACCTTCAGCAATTGACCCTTTAGTTGATATAAATCCAATATATAAAATATCTGCTTCATCATGTTGTTCATCTATATCAACTGGATTATTAATGAGTAAATGTTGTGTTTTACGCATACGTTTTTCCATTTGTTGTTGTCTGTTATTAGCTGCTTCACTCGTTTTACCTTCTTCGTTATGCTCAACTCCAGTGACATGATGTATACCACCTTTCAAACCAGGAATCGGTCTAGGTGAAATACCACTTTCTGTTAAAGCATAGCGTTTAAAGTAGAGTTTATCATCTTCATCGCGTTCAATATCAGACTGTAATAAAGCGCCACGTTTAATTTCAATTTTATTATAATCTAAATGTTTTACTGTTTGTTTTCCTAATGATAATTGTAAATCACTTAAAACAATAACAGGACATTGATATTCCTCAGCTAAGTTAAATGCTTCAATAGTTAAATAGAAAGCATCTTCAGCGTCAGTAGGCGCAACAACAATCTTTGGTATATCTCCATGAGTACCATAAATCATTTGCATTAAGTCTGATTGTTCTTGCTTTGTCGGCAATCCTGTAGATGGACCACCACGTTGTGTATTAATAACCACAAATGGTGTTTCGGTCATACCTGACAATCCAATAGCTTCCATCATCAATGATAATCCCGGTCCGGCACTTGCTGTAAATGCACGCACTCCAGCATAATTGGAGCCAATTGCCATGTTAGCTGCAGCAATTTCATCTTCTGTTTGTACTACAGTTCCACCAACTTTTGGTAAATTGGCAATCATATACTCCATAATTTCTGATGCTGGTGTAATTGGATAAGCAGCCATAAATCTTGATCCTGCAGATAAAGCGCCTAAACCAATCGCATCATTACCAATCATATATAAATGCGGTTGCTCCGCAGTATCTGTTAATTCAAAATCACCAATTAATGTACTTTGTTGTTCTTGCATCAGGCGATAGCCTTCTTGCAATGCTTGAATATTCATTTCAACTACTTTATCGCCTTTTTTGCTAAACATGTTTGTAATTAAAGTTTCTATGACAGTAGTATCAATATTCATAATTGAACATGTAGCACCAATTGCTACCATATTTTTCATTAATGCAGTACCAAGTTCTTTCGCTGTTGCAGTAAATGGTAAATCTATGAGTTGCGCTCGACAATCTTCTGGTTTTTCTGGTTTAGCTTTACTGTCAGCTATAATAATGCTATCTTCTCTCATTTCATGATGATTGACTTCAATTGTTTCTTGGTCAAATGCAATGAGTAAATCTAAATCATCGCTAATAGCATGTACTGGTGTTGTTGATACTCGAATTTTATTATTTGTGTGACCGCCTTTAATACGACTTGAAAAATGACGATAGCCGTAGAGATAATATCCTTTACGATTCATAGCAGTGGCAAAAATTTCTCCTGTTGATTCAATTCCTTCGCCTTGCTGACCGCCCACTTTCCATGATATTTGTGATCTCATATCATCTTGCCTCCTAGTGGAAAAATAGTTCATATTTAATAATACCAAAAGAAACCACTCTATTACTATGTATAGAATGGTAGTTATTTAAATTCATACTAATGGACGATAGTTAGTTAAAGGGATGATCGTCGTTGATTAACACACGCTCTATGTGCTTTGTACGTCCATTTTTATCTATATCTATTACTACACCTGATAACACGCTTCTACCATCATCTGGCAAGACGTGACGTTGTGGCAAACTTGTAATAAAACGAGTAATAACTTCATCTCTATTTATACCTAATATTCCATCATAATACCCTGTCATACCGACATCGGTAATATAACCCGTACCTTGAGGTAAAATTCTTTCGTCTGCAGTTTGTATGTGTGTATGTGTACCTACTACCGCACTAACTCGACCATCTAAATACCAACCCATAGCATTTTTTTCTGATGTTGTTTCAGCATGAAAATCTACAAAAATATACTCGGTAACTGCTTGAGCTTCTTTTATTAAGGCATCAGCTTTTTTAAATGGATCATCAATGTCCTGCATAAAGGCACGACCTTGTAAATTTATAATAGCTAATTTAATATCATTAATTTGAATAAAACGCATACCTACACCTGGTGCTTCATCAGGAAAGTTAGCTGGTCGGACCATTCTATTCGCTTCTTCTATAAAGTCATAAATTTGACGTTGACCATAAGTATGGTTTCCCATTGTTACAAAGTCTACACCTTCACGAAGCAATTGTTTATAAATCTTTTCAGTCAGACCTTTACCGTGTGCGGCATTTTCACCATTTACGATAGTTACAGTCGGTCTATATGTTTGTTTCAGTTTTGGTAAATATGTTGTTATGGCTTCACGTCCAATTTTGCCAACTATATCTCCAATAAATAATATTCTCATTACAAGTTCATCCTCTCATATTGTTAGTTTAATGTATATTAAACATATTGAAAAGGATTATAATTAAAATGATATAGTTAAATTTAGTTTTAAAATTTGGCTAAGTGGTATTATATAAGTAGAGTATTGAAAACAAATATATAGGAGTTGTAAGTTATACATGTCAATTAACATTGATCCAGAAAAGTTTGCAAATTTAGTAGTTTCAGCCAATCCATCGAAAAGTGAGGATGCAGAAGACATTGCAAAAGACAGTCTTGAATTATATATCAATGCATATCGTTTAGCTGAAAGGTACGCTAATCTTTCTACAAATTGTTACGATACGGCAGAAGTAATCCAAGAAGTTAAAGTTACTGATCTGGAATTAAGTTAGTATCCATATACTTTTTAGTACAATTTAGAAAGCATATTGATATTAATAAAAAACGGTCGCCTTAAAGGCAACCGTTTTTATTTTGCATACTCAATTGCTCTAGTCTCACGAACAACTGTCACTTTTATATGACCAGGATATTGAAGTTCATCTTCAATTTGGCTCTTTATATCTCTTGCTAAGCGATGTGATTTTAAGTCGTCTATAGCATCTGGTGAAACAATAACTCGAATCTCTCTACCAGCTTGAATTGCGAATGCTTTATCTACGCCATCATAGCTTTCCGATAACGTCTCTAAGCGCTCTAATCTTCTAATATAGTTTTCTAAAGTTTCTTTACGAGCACCAGGTCTTGCAGCAGATAATGCATCAGCAGCAGCTACTAGAATAGAAATAATAGATGTTGGTTCAACATCTCCATGGTGTGAATGAATAGCATTAACCACTGTTTCAGTTTCATTATATTTTTTAGCCAATTCAACACCAATTTCCACGTGGCTACCTTCTACTTCATGATCGATGGCTTTACCAACATCATGCAATAAGCCAGCTCTTTTGGCTAAAGTTATATCTTCTCCTAATTCAGCAGCAAGCATGCCACTTAAATGCGCCACTTCAATTGAATGTTTTAACACATTTTGTCCATAACTCGTGCGGTATTGTAAACGACCTAAGATTTTAACTAAATCTGGATGCATATTGTGTACATTTATTTCAAATGTCGCTTGTTCTCCTGCATCACGTATAATATCATCTACTTCTTTCCGAGCTTTATCCACCATATCTTCAATGCGTCCTGGGTGTATTCTACCATCAGAAACGAGATTGACTAATGCTGTTCTAGCAATTTCACGTCTGATTGGATCAAATCCTGATAGTATAACTGCTTCTGGTGTGTCATCGATAATTAAATCAATACCAGTAAGTGTCTCGAGTGTTCTAATATTTCTACCCTCTCTACCAATGATCCGTCCTTTCATTTCATCGTTAGGTAAATTAACAACCGATACTGTAGATTCTGAAGTATGTTCTGCAGCTAGTCGTTGTACCGTTGTTGCTAATAACTCTTTTGCATTTTTATCGACTTTTTCTTTGGCTTCTTTCTCTTTTTCCTTAACAAGTATTGCAATATCTTGTGACAATTCGTCTTCAACTCGTTTAAGTTGCTCATTAGCTGCTTCTTCTTGAGTGAGACCAGAGATGCGTTCTAATTCTTGTTCATGTTTATTTATTAATGATTGAACACTACTCTCTTTTGCATCTACTTGTTGTTGTCTTTCTTCAAGTTTAGATTCTTTTTGCTCTAAAATTTCATCTTTTTTATCAAGCAAATCAGATTTACGCTCTAAATTTTCTTCTTTTTGAAGTAGGCGACTTTCTTGCCTTTGAAGTTCTCCTCGTCGTTCACGAAGTTCATTTTCACTTTGTTCTTTTAACAACTGATTTTCTTCTTTGGCTTCAAGCAGTTTTTCCTTTTTTAGGTTTTCAGCTTCTTTATTCGCCTGATCGATGATATCTTCGGCAGTTTGTCTTGCTTGTAATTGCTTTTGATGTAGCAATTTACGGGCACTAAAATACCCTACAACAACTCCCAGAATAATACCTAGCAAAATGAGTAGGAGGTCTAATAAATTCACATAAACACCCCCCTTTTTCTAGGATTTGCTCTTTATATCAAAATAAATATGATTTTAATGAATTATATAACAATCATACAGTCCAATTGTACGTTTTAAAACTAAGAAGTGTCAAGATATCGAACTACAATTATATAATTTCAATTAACAGAGATTTTAATACTATATTAAAATAATTTATACATAATAATATGTATATTTAGATTATAACAAACTTTACAAATGATAACAGTCTAAATTTTCCATTGTTAATTAATAATTAGGATAAAAAATCATATTCTGTTTAATTTTATCTAGTGCTCAAGTGTGCAGTTCTAATTGATTACCAAAAAAGCTGTATAACAACAATATTTTGAGTTATACAGCTTACTTTAAAAAATTATTTATTTTAATTTCAACTATTCTTCATCGAATAAATTCGGTGTTGCTTCTTCGGATTCTTCGGTTTCTTCGATATCACCATCAAAAATACCTAATTTTTCACGTAATTTTTGATCAATATCCTTTTTAATTTCAGGGTTTTCTTTTAGATAAGTTTTTACATTTTCCTTACCTTGACCCATACGCTCTCCATTATATGAATACCATGCGCCTGACTTATCGACGATATCATTTTCAACACCTAAATCGATAAGTTCACCTTCTTTAGAAATACCTTTCCCGTACATAATATCAACTTCTGCTACTCTGAAAGGAGGTGCCACTTTATTTTTAACAACTTTAATTTTTGTTCTATTACCTACAATGTCTTGACCTTGTTTTAATTGCTCTGCACGACGTACTTCTAAACGCACTGAACTGTAGAATTTCAATGCACGTCCACCAGGTGTTGTTTCAGGATTACCGAACATAACGCCTACTTTTTCACGGATTTGGTTAATAAATACTGCAGTAGTGTTAGATTTAGAAATTGCCCCTGATAGTTTACGTAACGCTTGAGACATTAATCTTGCTTGTAAGCCTACATGAGTATCTCCCATTTCACCTTCAATTTCAGCTTTTGGCGTTAATGCTGCAACTGAGTCTACTACTACGATATCTACCGCACCACTTCTAACAAAAGCCTCTGCGATTTCAAGACCTTGTTCTCCGTGGTCAGGTTGTGATAAATATAAATTATCAATATCGACACCTAAAGCTTCAGCATAAACAGGGTCAAGTGCGTGTTCGGCATCGATAAATGCTGCAATTCCACCATTTCTTTGTACTTCAGCTATAGCATGTAATGCAACAGTCGTTTTACCTGAACTTTCTGGTCCATAGATTTCAATAATTCTTCCTTTAGGATAACCACCTACTCCTAAGGCATTATCCAATGTTACAGAACCACTTGAAACACTTGATACTCTGCGAGCTTTATTGTCGCCTAATTTCATCACTGAACCTTTACCAAATGATTTTTCCATATTTTTTATAACTGTATCTAAAGCTTTTTGACGTTCGTTATCCAATGTTGGACCTCCTAAATGAGTTTCATCTCAATTAATTATCTTAATCACACTATACAATCTATTTATCGTTTTTTCAAGTATTTTGCGAATATTTGTTCGTATTATGTTCGTTATGTTCAAAAATATCGAACATGCGTGCTTAATAACGCTATTTTAAAGTTTTTTAATATAAGTTAACAACCGTATTAATACTTGGTTCGGTGTACGCGATTTTAGTGTAACTTGTTGTGTTGCTACATTAAATGACTCGATATGCAATTGTTGATTTTTCAATATACCTATATAAACTTTATTTTGATGACGCAATACTGCTACACCTATTTGGGTATTATATAGTTTTTGAACGATTGTTGTCGCAACTGTTAATTGCTCTGTTATTGACTTGGTACTGTCGATAAATTGTGGTGCATGAATAAGTACCCCTTGCAACAATTGATCACAATTATAATCACTCATTTGGCTATATAGAAGCCCTTCAGTCACGCCATCATAAAGTGCAAATGAGTGAGTAATTTGTTGCATAAATGCTTCTGCTAATGTAATTTCATTAGAGCCATAGTAATAATCACCTAGTCGGTTTAATATTTCTTGTTTGATAGGTGCTATTAAGGCAACACATTCAGCTTTTGAATGTGCATTGGCAGTTAATCTGATATTGACTTCATGCGAACCAGCTAATGGGGCAATTGTTGGATTGCTTTGATTATCTATTAAGTCCATAAGCTCCGTTTCCACTCTTGACTCACCTATTCCCGCAAACCTTAACGATTCAGAATAAATACTTTTTTCTCCATCTAGAAAATACGGCAATAATTCATTCTTAGCCATAGGTTGCATTTCTTTAGGTGGACCTGGTAATAGCACTACTTTTTTATCGTTGTAATCTACTAACATTCCAGGCGCCATACCTACTTTATTAGCTAACACTTTTGAACCTTCAATAACTAGCGCTTGTTGTTTATTATTTGGGGTCATTACTTGTTGATGTTGTGCAAAAAATTGTTCAATATAGTTCATTGCGTTTTGATCAGTTACAAGTTCACGGTTAAGTAACTGCGCTACAGTATGTTTTGTTAAATCATCTTTAGTTGGACCTAAACCGCCAGTCAAAACGACAGCATCATAATTGTCTAAAGCATGTTTTACTACACGCGTTAAACGCTCTACATTATCACCAACCACCGTATGCTCAACTACACTATGACCAATATCATTAAACAATTTAGATAGATATTGACCATTGGTATTAGCGATTTGTCCTAATAATAATTCTGATCCGACTGCGATAATTGAAATTTGCACTGCTGTTCTTCCCCCTTGTCGAAAATGACACTATCAAATACTTGAATGTAATACACTTTATTATAAAACAAATGTTTCCTAAAAATCTAAAAAAAAGTTTGGATACAAGTTTCTTACTTGAGTTCCAAACTTTAACTTATTATTTTGCTTTAAAGACGTCTCGTCCTTTATAAAAATATTCGATACCTGATAATATAGTAAAGAATACTCCAATGTACAGTAATACTTGACCTAAAGGAAAACCAATCCAATTAGCTAATGGGTCACCTAATAAGATCCATACTAACGCTACCATTGTGACAGCTGTCTTTATTTTACCTAGTTGCCCTGCTGCGCTAACAAAACCTTGTTCAATTTGTAATAAACGTAATCCAGTTACTGCGAATTCACGAGCAATGATAATTATAGCTACTATTGAATTTGTTAAATCAATTTGTACTAATGCAACTAATGCTGCAGACACCAATAATTTGTCTGCTAATGGGTCTAAAAATTTCCCCATATTCGTTACTAATTGCCACTTGCGAGCTAAATAACCATCCACAAAGTCACTCAACGATGCAACAATAAATATTATTCCAGCAATTAGTAATTCTATTCTAATATTATATCCGCCTATTATAGACACTGAACCGAAACCAAAATCCGCTAATGCGAAAATTAAAAAAATCGGAATTAGTATAACTCTAAAAACGGTTATCCAATTCGGTATATTCATGTATAATCCTCATTTCTCTATTTAAATCTAACAATCAATACTTCTTACAACACAATGACCGCTGAAATCCATATTAATGCAGTAATTATAACGATAGCACTAATAACGACAATTAACTGTAGCGGTTCTTTATTTTTACTTCTATAAGTAGGCTTGTCTTCTTGCGCAAATGCATTAATGGTAACATCAATATTGTTATCTTGCTGTGGTATCTCTTCTTTATGCGCGGCTATTAGCTGTGTTGAATCAATATTCACAGCTTTAGCATATTTTTCAATAAAACCTTCAGCATAAGCAGAATTATATAATGCATCAAAATCATTATTTTCGATTAACTTTAACGTTGCTTGTTTAATTTGGGTTTTTGACTCTAATTCATACAGCGTCATACCAAGTCGTTCACGTCGACCTTTTAAAGTTTGTCCTATAGAGCTCATGGTTGTAGTCCTCCTCGACAGTAAAAGTACGTATTATTGAAAGAAACCAAAACCATCACCAAATCCGTTTTCATTAAAATCTAAATTATTTTTACTTTTTACGGTTTTCTTTTTCATTTCTTCATAATGAATTTCTTGGTCTTTATCTTCTCTTAACTCAATAATATAGTCAAAATCACTCATATTATATTCACTGGCCTCCACAAACAAATCTGGGTGCTCTACTACTTTGATAGCTGGTAAGCTCATAACTTCTTTAACTAAATCTTGATGTTTTTCACTTGATTCACGCGCAGTAACGGCACCATCAATAATATAAACATGATCCGAATCATATTCACCTTTGATGAGTGAACTTCTAACCGTTTGTTTAATTAGCGTGGAACTAATAAATAACCAACGTTTATGCGCACAAACACTACCGGCTACAATAGATTCTGTTTTCCCTACACGTGGCATTCCGCGAATACCGATTAGTTTATGACCTTCTTCCTTAAATAGCTCTGCCATAAAATCAACTAATAAACCTAAATCTTCACGTTCAAAGCGGAACGTTTTTTTATCGTCTGCATCTTGTTCTATGTATCTGCCATGACGAACTGCTAAACGATCTCTTAGTTCAGGTTGTCGTAATTTTGTAATTGAGATATCGTCTATTTCTGTCACAATGTTCTCAAATCTACTAACTTTTTCTAAGTTATCAGATTTAATAAGCAAACCTCTACGCGCTTGTTCAACACCATTTATAGTTACAATGCTAATACCCATCATACCTAATAAACTGGAAACGTCGCCTAATAAACCTGCTCTATTCATTGTAATTTCATATTCTAAATACCATTCTTTTTTTACTGGCACTGCCATAACTAAACACCCCTTAGTTTTCATGCATTACAACAACCGTAAATAAAACTGTAATAGCACACGCATCTATTAAAAAGTATAATTATATGAACATTATAACATTGAAACATAATAATTTGTAAATCAATATTAAGTACTTATAAGTACCAGGCTCCGTTTACTTTTTGAACTGTACCTGTCACACTTTTAGCCATTGGATGACATAAGTAGGCACAAGTATGTGCAATTTCATGTGGATCAATTAATCTCTGTTGTGGTAGTTCATTCACAATAGCAGATAATTCTTCGTCTGACCACACTGTAGACATATTACCACTAACAATGCCTGGTGATATAGCATTAACAGTAACTGACGTCATCGCTAATTCTTGACTTAGTGCTTTCACAAATCCTAACTGTGCACTTTTCATTGATGAATATACTGTTTCGAGACTGGCTCCTGTTTCTCCCCAGATAGATGAAATAACAATAATTCTGCCTTGTTCACTCATTCTTAATTGATCTACAAAATATCTAATAACACGGATACATTCTCTGACGTGAATGCGATAGCAACGATCAATCTCTTCATCACTAGTATCTTGAAGTTGACCATAAAGAGCTGTACCGCTAGCGTAAATCAAACAATCTATATTTTGTATAGATTGGAAAAGTTCTTCATATTGTGGACTTGCGGTTAAATCACATTGCACAAATTGTACTGGATAACCTTTGAATTGCCTTATTAAGGTCGATACCTCTGCACGATGATACTGCACAATTACCTCATATCCATCATCTAATAAACGTTGCACAATGGCTTTACCAATCGTACCTGAGCCACCAATTACTACAGCTTTCATAGTTTACTTCATCTCCAAACGACTATCAACCATCTGTTCTATATTCAAGCATGTTTGTACAGTACTGTTGACACTCTCTAATGTTATATTTTCAACAATATCCAATAAATCAAAGAGACTGACACCATCAAAATATAATTTAGTATACTGGTTAGCGATGTACTCTGGTGAATTTAGACCTGTAATAAATTCTCCAATAAATTGTTTTTTCAACAATTCAAAAGCTTCTTCATCCACGAGTTGACCTTTTTTTTGTTCCAATTCTGTTAATAATAAATCTTTTAATTTATCAGGTTGTTGCGTGGCGCTCGTTATGATAGAAAAACTATATGTTGGTTCAAGTACAAATTGATAGCCGAAAGTATCATCTATTAATTCATCTGTAAGTAGTGATTGATAAAAATCAGTTTCTTCGCCAAATACTAATTCAAAAAATAAAGTCATTTCCAAATCTTTACGTACAAATTGCTCTGGTTGAAGATTAGTTAACGGATCATTTTTAAATCCTAACATGAGTCTAGGTGACTGTAATTTCATAGTTTCTGTTACGACTTTTTCGTTAACAGAAGCTTTTTCAACTAAAGGATCACGTTGAATAACTGGTTGCGCTTCTTTATCTCGTTTATCTTCATGTTCTGTAACGATTTGTTCAATAGCATTAGGCTCAACGTCACCTACAACAAATAGCACCATGTTTGATGGATGGTAAAATGTCTCATAACATAAATATAAATCATCTTTAGTAATATCGTAAATACTCTCAACACTACCTGCAATGTCAACTTTTATCGGATGTGAATCATACATAGCACGTAAAGTGTTAAACATTAATTTATATCCAGGTTGTTCTTGATACATTTTTATTTCTTCAGCGATAATACCTTTTTCTTTATCTACAGTCTCCTTAGTGAAATAAGGTGTTTCTACCATAGTTAATAAACGTTTAATATTTCGCTCAATATTATCTGTCGCACTAAATAAATAACTTGTACGATCAAAACTTGTAAAAGCATTAACTTGAGCATTATCCTCAGCAAACGCTGTAAATAAGTCTTCTTCTTCATTTTCAAATAATTTATGTTCTAAAAAATGTGCCACACCATCCGGCACTGTAACAAATTCATCTTGATTGTGCGGTTTAAATTTATTATCTAAAGAACCAAATTGTGTAGTGTATGTAACAAAGGTCTTTTGAAATCCTTGTTTTGGTATGACAAATAATTTCAAACCATTATTAAGGGTACTTTCAAAAACGCGTTCATCGATTTGTTGGTAATATTTTTCGCGCATTACGCTTCCCCTCCTTTTGTTAAAATATAAATAGTATTTAACGTCGCTGCATTCACTAACTCAATGATTTGTTCTCGTGTCACTTGCATAATAGCATCTACATACGATTGATCTGTCATATCCGTTGTTAATAACAGATTGTTATTCATCCGTTCAATAATACTTTTTGGTCGATCTTCACCTTCATGGCGCTGTGAAATAATAACTTTTTTCGCTAACTCAAGTTTTTCATCACTAAATTCTCCAAATTTGAACTTTTCAAATTCTTTAATGATGGTCTCTTGTGCAACTTGATATTTATCAGCTGAAACTCCACTTAAAACGAATAAATAGCCATTTTTTGTTTTTATTTTCTAATAAATAGAGTACGCTAAACTTTGTCGTTCCCTTACTTCATTAAATAATACGGATGATGGGTCACCACCGAACATCATATTAAAGACTACTAATGCAAAATATGCCTCACTACCATAAGTTACCGGAAATTCGAAGCCCATATTTAACTTGGCTTGATCGATTTCATCATATTCGATAATAACATTCGGCTTGTGTTCTGTAGCGACTGGTTCTACTGTTGCAAATGTATCAAAGTGAGATGGTTGAATTTGGAAATATTGCTGTATGTAATTCTTAACTTGTCGTTCATCTACATTACCAACAACATAAATTGCACAGAAATCATTAGTAATCATAGATTGATATGTATCATATAAACTTGCACTTGATATGTGAGCTATGTTTTCTACTTGTCCACTCGCTAATTGACTGTATGGTTGATCGCCAAACATGTTTTTCAATAAATTTAGAAAAGCGAGTTGTGACTTATTATCTTCTATAGCAGCTAATTTTTTTGTCAGCAAAGATTTTTCTTGTGCTAAAAATCCTTCATCAAATTGTTGATTAGTTATTAAGGGGTTCCAGATAATTTCTGTTAATAATTTTATGCCTTGTTCAAACAGTGGAGTAGTATCTTTGAGGTATTTTTCATTAACTAATTCTAATGAAATCGTAATAACATGTTTATCTTTAAATTTAGACACAAAACTATTAACATAAGCGCCATATAATTCTGATAAACGACGATTCAAGGCTTTATCTGACGGCCATTTTTTAGTTGCACGCATTAATAATTTACTTAAAATAGCGCGTTCAGTAACCGTATCTTGGTTTAAAGGGGCCATAAATTTTAATGTAATCGTAGTGGTTTTAAATTTCGAAGTTGGTAATACATTAATATGAAGATTGCTCGTTGACTTGTTATTCAAATTGTCATTCCCCGCTTTCTTTTTGCTTATAGTCTATTTCTTACCGTTTTAAACTTTACTAAACTACTTTTAAAATAATTAAATGAATAAAATACAGGATTATGTTCATTATCATAATGAATAAGCTTTAATAACATGAGTCCTTCATGTGGTGACGCATTTAAAATATCTGAAATATGTGGTTCATAACTAATTGCTTCTATTTCTGTTTCAGCATAACTAATTTTGCGTTTAGAATTTTGCTCGATGGCATTAATAATGGATTGATTATTTGTTTGATATTGATAACACGTCAATTCTGATGTGGGTACTTTATCTAAACAATACACCACAGGAAACTGGTTTGCTGTGCGAATACGTTCAATAATAGTAACCATTGTTTTTTCAGGTAACGTCAAATATTTTGCGTCTAATGATGTGGCTGGCTTTTCGTCTAAGCTGATAAATTCAGTACCTGCTTGATAGCCTTGATTCGTAATCATTTCACTAATACTTACTAATTCACCTAATGGATAGAAGAAAGGGTGTAGCGATTTAACGCTCACACCTTCTTCTAAATTATTAGTTAAGACTTGTTCAGTAATTAGTTCATCTACACCATCATAGACATCATCTGTTTTTACTTTTAAATCTCTAGCAATTGCTAAATTACTAGGTAGTTTTTCTCCATGTGCTAATTTACCTTCTTTAATTTGGTTAATTATCCATTCTTTCACTCTATAAACTGATGTTAATTCCATATTTACACCTCATCGTTATCTAAATCAACAAGTATTTGTCTTGGCTTACTGCCTTTTTGTGGTCCAATAACTTGGTTGTTCTCTAAATCATCCATCAATCTTGATGCCCTGTTATAACCAATTCTAAATTGTCGTTGGAGTAGTGATGTGCTTGCTTTTTGTTGTTCTATAACAAATAGATATGCCTCATCATAAAGTGGGTCTTCACTTTTCATTTCTGATTTTTCTACGGGTGCATCGGGCTCCATTTCCTTAACATAATTTGCTTTTTGTTGCTCCACAACATAATTAACAACTTCTTGCACTTCTTGGTCGCTTAAAAATGCACCTTGTACCCTTGTCCTTACCGAACCACCATTTGCTACATATAACATATCACCTTTACCTAATAATTTATCAGCACCGCCACTATCTATTATTGTTCTAGAGTCAGTTTGTGAACTAACAGCAAATGCAATTCTTGAAGGAATATTATTTTTAATAATCCCTGTAATGACATCAACTGAAGGTCTTTGTGTCGCAATAATTAAATGTATACCAGCAGCACGTGCCATTTGAGTAATACGTTGTATTGCATTTTCAACATCTTTTCCTGCAACCATCATTAAATCAGCTAACTCATCTACAATAACTACAATGTAAGGTAACTCAGCTTGTTTTTCATCTAGTTCTTGATTTTGACGTTTAATATATTCATTATAGCCTTCTATATTTCGTGTAGAAGAATGCTGGAATAAATCATAACGTCTTTCCATTTCTGCAACTACTTTTTCTAACGCTTGTGACGCTTTATGTGGATTCGTTACAACTGGTATTAATAAATGCGGAATTCCATTATATACATTTAATTCTACCATTTTTGGATCTATTAACATAAGTTTTACTTCGTGTGGTTTAGCATTCAACAATATACTGGTAATGATACCATTAATACATACTGATTTCCCACTACCAGTTGAACCAGCAACTAATAAATGCGGCATTTTATTTAATTCTACGGTAATAGGGTCGCCTGAAATATCTCTGCCCAATCCTACTTCCAATTTATTGCTAGCTGGAAATTTTTCATCTAATACTTCTTTTAAGGATACTAACGAAATTTTATCATTAGGTACTTCGATGCCGACTGCCGAACGACCTGGAATCGGCGCTTCAATACGAATATCTTTGGCTGCTAATGCTAGCGCAATATCGTTATGCAAGTTTACAATTTTACTTACTTTCACACCTTGCGCTGGTTGTATTTCATATTGAGTTACGGCTGGTCCAATTTTGATTTGTGTGACACGAGCATCTACACCAAAGTTTTTTAATGTAGTTTCTAACAATTGCCCTTTTTTCTGCACTTCAGCTTTAGATGTCGTTTTTTGTTTTGCCGGTTGATTTAGCAACGAAAGTGGCGGCACTTTATAAGCTTCGTTTTCTACTTCACCTGCTTCTGAAATCGAACCAGACAACTCACTATCGGTATTGTCCTCTACTTCTTCTTCAGTAGGCGCAAGTTGTTTTTGTTGTTTGTGCTTCTGACGTTCCTCTGTAGCTGACACATCATTTGTTAGAGTATCGCCATGCCCTTTAGGTTGTTTAGCTGTTGCTGTGTGCTCATCTTCATTATCACTATGTCCATAAATCGGAATTGCCGGTTGAGCTTTTTGAGATGCTTCATTAACTTCAGGTAAGTTTGATACATCTTTCAACTCTTCATTTTTCGCAGCTTGCTGTGCTTGTTTTTCAGCTTTCACACGCGCTTTTGCTTCTTTTTTAACTTTTTGTTGCTGTCTTTTTACTTTTAGATTGTCGGATGCTGATTCACTTTTAACTTTCAAAGATTCTAAAAATAATTTCGAAACATCACGATGCTTTTGCTTTAATAAAAGGATACCGCTTGAAATTATAAGTAACAGTGTAACGATAATTACACCTACAATAGAAATTAATGGTATAAATAATTCCAATAAATAAAAGCCAATCAAGCCACCACCAAAATTTGGAAAATGTGAGTTTTCATAAGATTTATAGACAAAAGATAAGACTGGTTCTCTTTTCGATTGGCTATTATGAGTAAAGTGATATATCACTTGCATTAATAGAATCAAAGTAAACTGTAGCATCACTGCTCCAGTTGTTCTACGTGTTTTAGGAAGACCGCGATACAAAGTAATATAAACTGTAGCTATTAATATTAATATATACGTTAAGTATCTACTCGTACCTACAAGATAATTGAAAAAGCTATCAATCATTCGTCCAACAATGCCTAACTGAAAGGCTCCTAATATTGTTAAAATAGTGATGATTATCGCAAAGACATATTTTAACGCATTATCTTTTTGTTTCTTTTGTTGTTTTGTAGACTTTTTACGCGTCGTCGCTCCCTTTTTTCTTGTCGTCGCTCGTTTTTTGGTTTGTGCCAAAACTTTACACCTCTTTTAAAAAGTTGAAACTAATCTAAACATAGCACAATGCTAAAAACATCTACCATGCTCTATCTCACAATTAGCGTTATGAATAATAAGAAGAGGCAGAGACTACCTCCTACAGGTATAAACAGCTTTGTAGATTGACATTTTTATGCAATCCCAACCACTATTTTTACATGCTTATAAAGCATTAGCCTCAACCTCTTTTACTCATAGGTTTATATTAAATTTCCGAAATAACTGGAATAATCATCGGGCGTCTTTTCGTACTTTCAAACAATAGCTTGCTAATTTGATCACGCATATTTTGCTTGATTTCTGACCATTCAATACGTTTTTCTAATAGTCCTTGCTCTACTATTTCACGTACTTTTTCTTCAGCTTCTTTAAGGAGTGCTTCACTTTCTCGCACGTAGACGAATCCACGTGATTGAATTTCAGGACCCGCAGCAATACGTCTGTTTTTAGGATCTAGCGTAACAACAGCGATAAATATTCCATCTTCGGCTAATAAATGTCTATCTCGTAAGACGATGTTACCAACATCTCCTACACCAATACCATCAATAAGTACATTTCCTGAATTCACTTTTTCGTTAAGAATCATAGCTTCGCCATCATAATTAACGACATCACCTTTTTCCACTAAAAAGATTTTTTCAGGTTGCACGCCGGCTTCATTAGCTAATTTAGCATGTGCAATTTGCATTTTGAACTCACCGTTTACAGGAATGAAATATTCCGGTTTCATGATATTTATCATCATCTTTAATTCTTCCATACAGCCATGGCTTGATGCATGAATCTTTTTATTATTCGGTAAAATTTCAGCACCAGCTCGCACTAGCTCATTTAAAGTGTTGCCGATGATTACTTCCATATTTGCAGATGCTGTAATTGCTAAAAAGACAGAATCTCCAGGTTCAATGTTCATAATTTTATGTTTCTTTTGAGCCATTTGGCTTAACGCTTCAACTGGTTCACCTTGCATACCAGTTGCAATAATAATAACTTCATTCTTAGGATAGTTTTCCACTTCATTGATTGGGATTAACAAATCTTTGGGAATATCAAAATAGCCCATTTTTCTTGCTGTGTTAAATGAACTTTCTAATGAACGACCTAAGAATGACACTTTTCTGTTTAGTTTGCTTGCAACTGTAAGCACTTGTTGAATTCTAATGAAGTTAGAAGCATAACAAGAGACAATCAAACGACCTTTTACTTTTGTAAACGCGTCATACATATGAGACTCAATAACATTTTCTGGAGTATTGTATCCAGGTTTTTCAGCTTCCGTCGAATCACTGATTAAGGCAAAGACACCTTCGTCTCCAATTTCAGTCATACGTTTTAAGTCTGGTGCATAATGACCTTGTAAACTTTGATCAAATTTAAACTCTCCTGTATACACGATTGCACCATAAGATGTATGAATACATATACCTAAACTATCTGGAATACTATGCGCAGTGTTAAAGAAAGTGATATTTACCCCTTTGAAACGCATAATCGAATCATTATTAACAGTATAGTATCTTACTTTTTTATTAATATTACGTGCCTTCATATTTTCTTTTATTAATGCAATAGTCAACTTCGAACCATAAACGGGTGCATCAACTTGCTCAAGTACATATGTTACTGCACCAATGGCATGTTCGTGACCATGTGTTAAAAATATACCTTTTAACTTTTCTTTGTTTTCAATGACATACTGAATATCAGGAATAACAATATCTACACCTAACATTTCGTCTTCTGGAAACATTAATCCAGCATCTAACATAAACATTTCATCGTCTACTTCAACGATATACATATTTTTCGCAATTTCTCCAACTCCACCAAGGGGGATTATGCGAATATTGTTATTATTTTTCTTAATTAAACTCAAAATGGTACCTCCTAATTTTAATCCCCGACCATATATAATCTCATTTTATATTATAAGTTATATTAGGCTCTGTGTACACTATTAAAGTAATTTCCATGTTAAAAGTATCCTTACTTCTACTTTTTGTGACATAAAAAAAGAAACTAGTATTAACGTTATGTTTTTTGACAACTTTCAAAATGTGTATAATCAACACAACGTATACTAGTTTCTTGTTTATATAGATTATTTAGTTTCTAATACTTTATGAGAAGCATTTACTCTACCTTGTTTATCTATTTCAGTAACTTTAACTTTCAAAATGTCACCTAATGCTAATACATCTTCGACTTTATTAATGCGTTCTTGTGCAATTTGTGAAATGTGAACTAAAGCGTCTTTTCCGGCAAACAATTCTACAAAAGCACCATATTTTTCTATACGTTTAACTTTTGCGTCATAAATTTGTCCAACCTCAGCTTCGCGTGTAATATCTTCAATAATTGATTTTGCTTTATCAATAGCATTTTGATCGACTGCACCTATGAAAATTGTACCATCTTGTTCAATATCTAATTTAACACCTGTTTCATCAATAATTTCATTGATTTTTTTACCACCAGGCCCAATCACATCTCTAATTTTTGCTGGTTTAATTGTCATAGTGACAACTTTCGGAGCATATGCGCTTAACTCACTTCTTGGTGTATCGATTGTTTGTAACATGTGATCTAAGATTGCTAAACGACCTTCGCGTGCTTGTTCTAATGCTTCTTTAATGATTTCTTTTGTTAAACCATCAATTTTAATATCCATTTGTATTGCAGTGATACCTTCAGATGTACCTGCTACTTTAAAGTCCATATCCCCTAAAGCATCTTCCATACCTTGAATATCAGTTAAAATTGTATAACTATCGTCACGAGTTACTAATCCCATAGCTATACCAGCAACCGGTGCTTTAATTGGCACACCTGCATCCATTAAAGCAAGTGTAGAGCCACAAATTGATGCTTGTGAAGAAGAACCGTTCGATTCTAGTACTTCACTTACAATTCTTACCGTATAAGGGAAATCTTTAGGGTCTGGAATAATATGACTCAATGCTCTTTCGCCTAATGCACCGTGTCCGATTTCTCTTCTTCCCGGTGAACGTACTGGTCCAGTTTCTCCGACTGAATAGTTAGGGAAATTATAATGATGCATAAAGCGTTTCTCTGCTTCCTCACCTAATCCGTCAATAATTTGATATTCACTTAATGAACCTAATGTTAGTACAGAAAGTGCTTGCGTTTGTCCGCGTGTGAATAGCCCTGAACCGTGTGCTCTAGGTAACAAGCCTACTTCAGAATCTAATGGACGAATTTCGTCTGTTTTACGGCCATCCGGTCTGATTTTTTCTTCAGCAATTAATCGTCTTACTTCAGCTTTTACTAAATCATTTAAAATGCCTTGTACTTCTTTAATTAATGTCTCATTTTCTGGGTCTTCTTCATCTATAAATTGGTCGATCACTGCCGCTTTTAGCTCGTCTAATTTATCATCACGTTGTTGTTTATCAAATGTTAACACTGCTTGTTTTAGACCTTGTTCTTCAGTTAATTGAGTTACTTTGGCTATGAGTGAATCATCTTGTTCTGCTGGAATAAATTCTTTTTTCACTGGCTGAATGTAGTCAACAATTTCTTGTTGGAAAGCAACTAGACGTTGAATTTCTTCATGTCCAAAGAAGATAGCTTCTAGCATTTCTTCTTCAGTGATTTCACTTGCACCAGCTTCAACCATGTTCACTGCATCTTTATGACCAGCAACTTCTAAATCTAAACGTGAAACTGCTTTTTGTTCAACTGTTGGATTAATAATGTATTCTCCATCTATAAAGCCTACGTTAACACCTGCAATAGGTCCTTGGAATGGGATGTCAGAAACACTTAACGCTACTGATGAACCAATCATTGCCGCCATTTCTGGAGAACAATCTGGATCAGCACTAAGTACAGTGTTCATAATTTGAACATCATATTTATAACCTTTAGGAAATAGTGGACGGATAGGTCTATCTATTAATCTTGCTGTTAATGTAGCTTCATCACTCGGGCGACCTTCACGTTTTTTAAAGCCACCAGGAATTTTACCTGCTGCATACATTTTTTCTTCATAATTTACCATTAATGGGAAAAAATCTCCATCGCGCGGTTCTTTGGAAGCAACAGCAGTTGATAGTACAACTGTATCACCATAACGGACAAGTGCAGCGCCATTAGCTTGTTTCGCTAGTTGTCCTGTCTCTATTGTTAATGATCGATTCGCCCATTCAGTTTTAAAAACTTTTTTCTCTTGAGACATTATGAATCTCCTCTCCTATATCTATTACTTCTATCATATCATTTATTTAATTATTTTTATATTAGTCTAATGTTTTTTTATATTTCATTATGTAAATTTATACTTACATGGATAATAAACTACAAAAGATTATAAAAAAGGGAAAGGACCTTTTGGTTCTTTCCCTTTTGCATACGTCAAAAGATTAACGACGGATACCTAATGATTTAATTAATTCACGGTAACGTTGGATATCTTTACCACGTAAATAGTTTAATAAGTGTCTACGACGACCTACCATTTTCAATAAACCACGACGTGAATGGTGGTCTTTGTTATGCGTACGTAAGTGTGTATTTAAAGCGTTAATTTCAGCAGTTAATACAGCGATTTGAACTTCTGGAGAACCAGTGTCCGCTTCGTGTGTACGATATTCTTTAATTAATTCATTTTTACGTTCTTGTGAAATTGCCATATCAATTTCCTCCTTTTAATTTAAACTATACACCTCAATCCGAGCAAAGCGTCGGAGTTTCGACTTGCCAAGAGAAAGGATTGCAATGTAAATAATTACATTCGACTTAAATATTATATGATATATCATCACCAAAATCAACAGCTAATAAATATTTTGCTTGATCTTTATCTTTGTGCATTTGTTCTACTAGTGGATCGATACCATCAAATTTCAATTCTGGACGTAAAAAATGATGCCAGTAAACAGTCACTCGTTCACCATAGATATCCTCTTTAAAATCAAACAAATTCACTTCTATAACTATTTGTGCTTTTGATGGGTCATGAAATGTTGGTTTCACACCAACATTTGCAACTCCACGATAATATTTATCACTAGCCCCAATATTCATACTAACAGCGTAAACCCCTTTTTTAGGTAACACATAATCACCACTAGGCTGAATATTGGCTGTTGGGAAGCCTATAGTTCTACCTCTTTTTTCGCCTTGTACAACTGTTCCTTTAATGCGATAGTGATAGCCCAATTCATTATTTGCCTTTTGTAAGTTTCCTTCTTTTAAAGCTTTGCGAATTTCTGTTGTCGAAATTTTTTCTGATTCTATTTCTTGTTTACTGACAATAGTTGTTTCACATTGCTCTAATTGGTCTAAAGTCATCATATTGCCCTTACCAAATTTACCAAAAGTAAAATCGAAGCCTGCAATAATTTGTTTTACATTGTTTTTTAAAACGTATTCCTCAACAAATGTTTCAGCAAGCACATCAGCAAATTTTGATGAAAAATTGATAACAATACAATAATCAATGCCGTATTCATCCATTATTTCAATCTTATCATCTATTGGTGTTAAATAATCAGTACGTTTCTTTTCAGGATTTAACACAACTGAAGGATGGGGATCAAAAGTCATGACAGCTTTTTTCAAATTGTTTGCTTCTGCTTTTTGTTGCAACGTTTCGAATACTTTAGCATGTCCTTTATGCATACCATCAAAAAAGCCAAATGCCATTGCTACTGGCTCTGTGATATATTGGTCTGCTTGAATTGGATGAGTCACTTCTATCACTTTCATGTGTATATCTCCTTTAGTTAAAAACTTTCTTAGGTTTTATTTCATCTGATTTGGTAGGGTGCGGTACATAGATTGCAAGTGCTTTTTTTGTAGCACTATCTATCATCACAACAGTATCATCAATTACTTCTTCAAAAGTTTGTTTCGCAAATTTTTGACCATTCAGAATTTGTGATTTTAGTTTCTCAGACGATACATTAATGGCCTGCAACCCTTTTAAACCATATTCTATAGGAAAGAGTTTATCTTGTAACGCTTCTTGCTCATGCAATTCCGCTATTGTTTCCAAAGTCATACTCTCGTCAATATCAAAACCACCACTATTGATTCTCGTTAACAATGACATATGCGCTGGTAAATCTAATGCTTTACCTATGTCTGTGGCTAAAGTTCGTATGTAAGTACCTTTGCCACATGACACTCGAATATCAAAATGACATTGTGCTTGGTCAAATGTTAAATCACTCAATCTCATTATATCATATATCTCCACTTGTCTTTGTGGTCGCTCAACTTCTTCATTGTTACGTGCATATTCGTATAGTTTTTTGCCGTTCACTTTAACTGAAGAATACATCGGCGGAATTTGCGTAATTGTGCCTTCAAAGGTTTTGAGAACTGCGTCAATTTTTGCTGTAGTAATCATTGTTGTATCCACTTGCTGTTCAGTTAAAATATCCCCTGTTTGATCTTCAGTCGTAGTACTTCGTCCAATTGATACAGTAGCACGATAAGTCTTGCCCATATCCATAATATAATCACTGACTTTAGTTGCAGGTCCAATGCAAATTGGTAAGACACCTGAAACTTCTGGGTCAAGCGTTCCAGTGTGTCCAATTTTTTTCGTGCCTAAAATTTTCCGCAATTTAAAAACCACATCATGACTAGTTAAGCCACGAGCTTTAAATACTGGCAATACACCATTATACATATACACTACGTCCTTTACTTTCTATTTCAACTAGCTTTAAATATTGAAAAAGCTGGAACTCCAAATCACTACTGATTTATGTCCCAGCCCACCATTAATCTTTTTTATGCAAATCTTGTATCATACGTTCAATTTTATTACCGTAATCTATAGATTCATCATATTCAAAGTTTAATTCAGGTATTATACGTAATCTCATTCTTGAACCTAACTCAGATTTTATAAAGCCTTTTGCTTTTTCAAGACCTTTAAAAGTATCATCTACTTGTTTATCGTTTCCTAATACAGTTAAGTACACTTTTGCTATGGATAAGTCATTCGTTACTTCCACATCTGTAATTGTTAAGAATCCGATACGTGGATCTTTCACTTTATTGTTAACGATGTCCATGATTTCTTGTTTCATTTGTTCTCCGACACGTTCTGCTCTCATATTCATTAATATCACCTCGCATATACTCATGAGATAGTCTACTTACTTCAAATTATAAGATAGTTCAATCTTTAACGTCAAACCTTATTTCTCCATTATTTAACTCGTTTAATAAAATCTTACTTTTGCATAGTAAAAATCTATCACCTAAAAATTTATATCGTACTATATATATATACAGTTAAGCACTATTTTTATTCCTAACTGTTAAATCATGTAATAAAGTTACATAAAATTAAGATTTTCAAAACGATTTAACTGCCAAACTGTTTAATTTTATTGCTTAACTGTTATATCACAATTTTAACTTACCACAATTTCATATCAATAAAGTTATGTTATTTATAAAAATGTAAAATAACTTTAAATACAAAAACTATATTCCAAATAAATTAAGTGTGGTATAATTTAAAAGCTCAAAATATTATTGGGAGGAATAATTGGTTGGAGAAAACAGAAAGAGTTTTATACATATATACTCGTTTATTACATGGAATGAAGTTGAACAAAAGTGAGTTAGCACATAAATTAAACGTAAATGAACGTTCAATCCAAAGAGATTTTAGTGATATAAATAATTTTATTTTCGAAGATGACACTTGGGTTGATCAAAAAGCTAAAGTAGCATATGACACCACAACAGCAATGCATAGTTTACAAACGATACCTATCAAAATTAGAAAGCAAATGATAATTGCCTTATTATACCAAATGAAAGAAACATTACCCTTTATACAAGAAGAAAGTTATCGATTTTTAAAACAATATTCTTTATCCAATCAGCATCATAAATGGTATATACATAATTTACTTAATAATTTTCAGGTGAGTACGAACAAGATATTTTCAGAAACATTAATTGAAGCAACCCAATGTATCAATAATAAATTTAATATAAACATTCATACATCCCAAAATACTACAATTTATGTCAGTCCGTTATACATACATTATATCGACGACAATTATTGGCTGACATACATTTATAACTCCACAATAAGTTCTATACGTTTTAGTGATATTGTCAAATTAACTTCAACTACTACATCTTACGATATTTCCATTATGCAACTTACTAATATAGTGACAATTCAATGTGACAATAGCTTATGGCATTGTTTACAAAATGAATATGTTATCCTTGACTACGATTCCACCGAAAATTTTAAAACTGCTGAAGTTATTATGTCGCAAATAGAATGTCTATCTGTAGCTAAACGGTTTCCTCAAAAGATTAAAATTATTAGCCCTCAAAATTATAAAGAGGCGTATATCAACCATTTAACAGCTGCTTTAGCACACTATTCATCATAAATCAGACGTTAAATAAAGGGACGTCAGTACAGACGCCCCTTTAGTCTAAAAATTATTTAATGCTTGATAAATATCTGATTTACCCATTAAGCGATCTTCTTTTAAATGTTGTTTCCACTTATAAAAATCACTTTTTGACAATGTCCTTTTTTGTTTTAATTTTTCCAACTGCTCTCTATAACTTAAAATATTACCTAATGTTAAATACTTGTTTTGTTTTGAAGCAAAAACAAACATATTATCTATTAACATTTGACATTCTTCAGGTGTAAATACTTTTATAAAGTTAGAAGTCCAAAATTCTTCTTCACGTACAATAAATATTCTCTTACGACCATCTCTTACCATATTCGCAAATAATTCACCAATTTTACGTTGTGAAGGTAAGGTATGTCCACTTAGTGTTAAGAATTCTTTAGGCACACCGGCTTGGTAACTGGTTTGATACGGAAAATAGTTAAATAACATAAGTCTGTTTGGATCTATATTAAATTGTTTTAAAATAGAGGATTCACTATAAAAGTATTTCATAAACCATATGTGTTGGTCTTCATAAGGTAGAAATTTTTTCTCATCAAATCCCAGCTCATCTCCGCGCAAATCTTGCAAAATACGATGTCTCAAGCGGATTTTACGTTCACCGTCAACTAACGGATTGTCTGTGCGAAAGTCATTTTCAGGTTGTTTATTTAAAATAATAATGTCAGCTTTCTTTGGATTACCAAAATAAGGTTGAGGAATCATTGGATTAATCGGCTTGTCTTTTAGTAATATATTGTGTCGCTGCTTATCAACGAAAATTTTATTATTTGCAAAATTTATCATTTTTTCAAATCTAGGAATAGTTGTAAAATCATTGCCAAATTGCGATTTAAAATACTCTAGGTCTTCAGGATGTAAAAATGCAGTAATGTCATTATTGTCAGCAATTAAATTCAAAGTCTTCTCACTGTACTCATTGTTATAATTTGCAAGATATTGTTTCCAAAAGTGATTTAAATTATTTAACTGCTTAGTTGTCATATAAATTCCTCCATCACATTTTCACTTACAAGTTTAAACGATTGCCTAGACACTTATTGTCAATCGATCATTAACTATTCCTTTTTAACGAAAAAATACACTTCTTAAACAACCAGAAGTGTATTTTTTCATTATCTAAGTTATCTTTTTATTTCTACCATCTCATAGGCTTCTATAATGTCGCCTTCTTTAAGGTCATTATATTTTTCAATTGTGATACCACATTCGTATCCTTGTGCCACTTCTTTAACATCATCTTTATAACGTTTAAGTGTGTCTAATTCACCTTCAAATTGTACGACACCGTCTCTGATGACACGAACGCCTGCATTTCGAGTGATTTTGCCATCGGTAACATAACTACCAGCAATTGTACCTACTTTTGATACTTTGAATGTTTGACGAACTTCTGCTTGTCCGATTACTTGTTCTTCGAATTCTGGATCAAGCATACCTTTCATGGCAGATTCTATTTCTTCGATAACTGTGTATATAACTCGGTGTAAACGCATATCTACGTTTTCAGCTTCTGCTGAACGTTTCGCACCTGTATCTGGACGAACATTAAAACCGATAATGATACCGTTTGAAGCATTTGCTAATGTTACGTCTGATTCATTAATCGCACCTACTGCAGTGTGAATAATACGTACATTTACACCTTCAACATCGATTTTCATCAATGATGCTGCAAGTGCTTCTACGGAACCTTGAACATCGCCTTTGATGATAACATTCAGGTCTTTCATCTCACCTTGTTTCATTTGTTCGAATAAATTATCTAGTGATACATTTTTACTTTCTTGACGTTGTTGTAAAATATTTTCTTCATGACGTGCTTCACCAATACGACGTGCTTGTTTTTCATCTGAGAAAATAACAAAACGATCTCCTGCTTGTGGCACATCATTAATACCTGTAATTTCTACTGGTGTTGATGGTCCAGCTGATTTAATTCGTTGACCTAAATCATTGACCATTGCACGAATTCTACCATACGTATTTCCAACAACAATTGAATCTCCAACATTTAATGTACCATTTTGTACTAGTAGAGAAGCAGAAGGTCCACGTGATTTATCTAACTCAGCTTCAATAACAGTTCCTACTGCACGTTTATCAGGATTAGCTTTTAATTCTTGTACTTCTGACACTAAAACTATCATTTCTAATAAACTATCGATACCATCACCACTTAATGCTGAAAGTGGTACGAAAATCGTATCGCCGCCCCAGTCTTCAGGTACTAAACCGTATTCTGTTAATTCCTGCATCACACGATCAGGATTAGCAGTCGGCTTATCAACTTTATTTACTGCGACAATTGTTGGAACATTTGCTTCTTTGGCGTGATTAATAGCTTCAATTGTTTGTGGCATTACACCATCATCAGCAGCAACTACTAAAATAGTAATATCTGTAACTTGAGCACCACGTGCACGCATTGTCGTAAAGGCTGCGTGACCTGGTGTATCTAAAAATGTGATTTTCTTGCCATCATTTTCGATTTGATAAGCACCAATATGCTGAGTTATGCCACCAGCTTCACCAGCAGTTACTTTCGTGTGACGAATTGAATCTAATAAAGTCGTTTTACCATGGTCAACATGACCCATAATTGTAACAACAGCCGGTCTTTCAATTGCATCTTCATCGTCTTCTTCATCATCAAAATAAATTGATAAATCTTCTTCATTAATAACTATCTCTTTTTCAATTTCAACACCATAATCATCAACAATTAATTCAAGTGTTTCTTCATCTAATGATTGATTAATGTTGGCCATAATGCCAAGTAAGAATAATTTTTTAACTATTTCAGAAGAATCTACATTTATTTTTTCTGCTAATTCACCAACAGTAATACCATCTTGATAAGTTATTTTAGCTGGAATTTCTTTTACTTCTGGTTGACTGTCACGTTGTTGTTTTTTATTTTGTTTACCATTATTCTTTTTGTTCTGTTGCTTTTTGTTTTTATTAGGTTTTTGGTTATTTTTTTGCTGTTGTTTTTGGTTATTTTTTTGCTGTTGTTTTTGATTATTTTGAGCTGGTTTGTCAGCTTTTGACGCATTAGCTTTATTATTCGATTGAGTGCTCGGTTTAAACTTCTTGTTTAATTGGGCAATTTGATCGTCTTCTAATGCTTGCATGTGGTTTGATACTTCCACATTCATTTTTTTTAATTCATCAATTACATCTTTACTTTTTAAATTTAATTCTTTAGCATATTCGTAAATTCTTTGTTTACTCATATAGTCACTCCTTACGATATTCTTCTATCATAGACAATAGCTTTTTAGCAAAACCCTGATCAGTAATACCGATGTGCACACGGTCAGATTTTCCTATAGCTTGTCCTAATTCCGTTCTAGTTCCAAATATTCGAAATGATATATGGTAACTTTCACATTTATTTTGCACTACTTTTGTAGTATTGTCAGAAGCATCTGAAGCAATAATAACAAGCTTAACTTTGTTCTTTTTTATTTCATTAAGAACTACAGCTTCACCTGTTTTTACTTTGCCTGCACGCATAGCTAATCCTAAAAAATTCACGATATTTTCTTTATTCATTTTGGAATCTCTTCACGATAAATCAATCGAATAATTTCTTGGTATACTGGTGCTAAAGTGTCAGCATCAGCTTTAAAGTATTTTTCTAATACACCTTTTTGCTGTGCTTCTTCAACTTGTTGGACATTTTTAGAAACATATGCACCGCGTCCCGGTTTTTTACCTGTAGCATCAGCGAAGATTTCATTATCTTTATTAATTACCACTCTAATCATGTCAGTTTTCGGGTGCATTTCATTGGATAGTATACATTTACGCATTGGAATTTTTTTCTTTTTCATAAAGTAATCACCCCAATTATTTTTCTTGTTCTTCGTCGTCTGGTGTTGCGTCTATATCTTGTTCAATTGCTACATCTGCTTCTTCAGATAATGACAATGTATCCTCTTCAGCAATTGCCCCATCTTCATCTGTTGCAACATGAGGATATACACCTGCTTCACGTGCGTCACTTTCAGATTTGATATCAATTTTCCAACCAGTTAATTTAGCTGCTAAACGTGCATTTTGTCCACGCTTACCAATTGCTAATGATAGTTGATAATCTGGTACTACAACTATTGTTGATTGGTTTTCAGTATCTACAATAACTTCAAGCACTTGTGATGGACTTAACGCATTTTGAACGAAAACTTTTGGATCTTCATTCCACTGCACTATATCAATTTTTTCGCCACCAAGCTCTTCAACTACTGCTTCTACACGTGCACCTTTAGAACCTACACAAGCACCTACAGCATCAATGTCTGGATTATCTGAGTGCACACTAATTTTTGAACGGTCACCCGCTTCACGTGCGACTGATTTAACAACTACTGTGCCATCAAATATTTCTGGTACTTCTTGTTCAAATAAACGTTTTAGTAAGCCTGGATGACTTCTAGACACATATATTTGAGGTCCTTTTGTTGTTTGTTCTACTTTGTTAACGAAGACTTTAATTCTCTCATTAGGAATGTATTTTTCATTAGGATTTCTTTCAGCTTCTGAAAGTACTGCTTCAGTGCGTCCTAAATTAACATACACATAACGATGATCTACTCTATCGATTAGACCAGTAACAATGTCTTCTTCTTTATCGATAAATTCATCATATAAAATTTCGCGCTCTGCATCTCTTAAACGTTGCATAACTGCTTGTTTTGCAGCTTGTGCGCCCACACGTCCAAAGTCATTAGGTGTCACATCTTCTTCATATATATCACCTAATTCATACGCTGGGTTTTTAACAAGTGCTGTGCTTAAATCGATTTCGTCACGATCATCGAATACTTCCTCAACAACTTCTTTGCGCGCTATAACTTTAAATACGCCTTCGTCCATATTTAATTCAACACGAACATTTCGCGCACTATCATAGTTCTTTTTATAAGCAGTAATTAAAGCTGCTTCAATTGCATCAATCAGCACTTCTCTTGGAATCTTTTTCTCTTTTTCTAAATATTCAGTAGCTAACAATAACTCGTTACTTGACACTTTGTCCCCTCCTAATCACTTAAAGCATTACAGAATGACGTGCTTTAGCAATTTTGTTTCTTGGAATTTCAATATTTTTAGTTTTTGCTTTATCTTTAACTTCCATAACTATATGTTCCTCGTTGACAGCTTGTAATGTACCTAACCATTCTTTTTCACTTTCGATTGGTGCATACAATGAGACAAAAATAGGTTTATTCACAGCGTTTTGGAAATCTTGTTCATTTTTAATTGGTCTTTCGGCTCCTGGTGAAGCAACATCTAAATAATACATTTGTTCAATTGGATCATTTTCATCCATAACTTCACTTATTTTTTCAGATGCTAACGTACAATCATTTAAGTCTACGCCGCCTTCTTTATCGATTGACACTCTTAAAAAATGATCTTTACCTTCTTTTGTAAACTCAACGTCCACTAATTCATAATTTAAGTCAGTTAATACAGGTTGAATCAATGCTTCAACTTGTTGAATTATTTTACTCATGCTGACCTCCTTTTTTGGCAAATAGAAAAGAGCGGGTAATAAGCCCACTCTTCCTGCCTGAGTCTAATCTTTTAACAAATATATTATACCATATGTTCATGATGGGCACAAATAAGTATATATGCAAGCTCGTATTAACGTTGAGCTGAAGTGTATATTTACATATCTTACATAAATATTTAGCTTAACTTTATTTTCTTCATACATGCTTAATTTTACATATCAAAAATTGATAGTTGTGCTTTATCTGGTAAATTTGGTAATGAACCTAATTCATCAAGGTAGTCAATAACTTTTTGTGATAAACCGGCTTTTTTGTTTAAATCTTCCTTCGATAAAAATGGACCTTCTTCACGTGCATCTACGATTCGTTTCGCAACATTCTCACCTAATCCTGGTACCGAAATAAATGGAGGAATTAAACTATCTTCTTCTATAACAAACTCGAAAGCTTTACTTTTCTCTAAGCTGATAGGTTGCATTCTATAGCCACGTTGTGCCATTTCATTCATTATTTCTAATACTGTTAGTGTGTCTTTTTCTTTTTTTCCTAAGTCCATATATCGACTATACATATCTTTAACCGTATTTCTGATACCTTCTTTATCTTTAATCATAGAAATTAAATCAAAGTCAGAAGCTCTTACTGTAAAGTAGCTTGCATAATAAAATAATGGATGATGTACTTTAAAGTAAGCAATTCTTACCGCCATTAATACATATGCAGCTGCGTGAGCTTTCGGGAACATGTATTTAATTTTACGACATGAATCTAAATACCAATCTGGTACTTCGTTATCTACCATAGCCTCTACCATGTCATCTGTTAAACCTTTACCTTTACGCACAAACTCCATTGTTTTAAAGGCTAATGATGGTTCTAAGCCGTTATACATTAAATACACCATAATATCATCACGACAACAAATAACGCTGGATAAATCACATGTTCCTGATCTAATAAGATCTTGTGCATTACCTAACCACACGTCAGTACCATGGGATAGTCCAGAAATTCTAACTAATTCTGAAAAAGAAGTAGGTTTTGTGTCTTCTAACATTTGTCTAACAAATCCTGTACCAAACTCTGGTACACCGAAAGTTCCTGTTTTACATAATATTTCATCTTCTGTTACACCTAAAGGCTCAGGAGAACTAAATATACCCATAGTTGCTTTATCGTCTACTGGTATTGTTTTTGGATCAATACCTGATAAATCTTGTAACATACGAATCATCGTTGGATCATCGTGTCCTAAAATATCTAACTTCAATACATTATCGTGTATCGAATGGAAATCAAAATGTGTTGTCATCCATGAAGATGATTGATCATCAGCTGGATATTGCACCGGTGTAAAATCATAAATATCCATATAATCAGGCACTACGATAATACCACCTGGATGTTGCCCAGTTGTACGCTTAACACCAGTACATCCTTTTACTAAACGATCAACTTCTGCACCTCGTTTATGGATGCCTTGGTCATTTAAAAATCCTTTTACAAAACCAAAAGCTGTTTTTTCAGCTACAGTACCTATCGTACCCGCACGGAACACTTTATCTTCACCAAATAACACTTTAGTGTAGTTATGTGCCTCTGGTTGATATTCACCACTGAAGTTAAGGTCAATATCAGGTACTTTGTCGCCTTTAAAACCTAAAAATGTTTCAAATGGAATATCTTGTCCTTCTTTAATTAACTCGCTACCACATGTTTCACAAGATTTATCTGGTAAATCAAAACCAGAACCTACAGAACCATCATTAAAGAATTCACTTGTTTTACATTTAGGACAAATATAATGAGGTGGTAATGGGTTTACTTCGGTAATTTCTGTCATAGTAGCAACAAAGCTTGAACCTACAGAACCACGAGAACCTACAAGATAGCCATCATCCAATGATTTTTTCACTAACCGTTGTGAAATTAAGTAAATCACTGAGAAACCGTTACCGATAATACTCGCTAGCTCTTTTTCTAAACGGTCGATAACTATTTGTGGTAAATCCTCACCATATAACGCTTTAGCATTGCCATAACTCATTTCGCGAATTTCTTCATTTGCACCGTCCATACGTGGCGTATAAAGTTCATCTTTAATAGGTACGACACGCTCAATACGATCTGCGAGTGCGTTAGTATTCGCTACAACTACTTCATAAGCTTTTTCTTCACCTAGAAAATGGAATTCATCAAGCATTTCATCTGTAGTTCTAAAGTGCGCCTCCGGTAGTGTCGAACGATTTAATGGGTTACCAGGTTGAGCGGCAATTAAAATTTTACGTGCGATGGCATCATGTTCGTATAAATAATGCGCATTACCTGTCGCAATCACTGGTATGTTAGCCGCAGCACCTGCTTGAATAAGACGTTCATATATTTCGTGTAAAGTATTATTATCTCTTATCAATTCTCGATCAATTAGATCTTGATATAGTGCAGGTGGTTGCATTTCAATAAAATCATAGTATTTAGCAATTTTTTCCACTTGTGATTGATCTTTTTGCATAACTGCAGTAAAAATTTCACCTTCATCACATGCTGACCCTACTAACAAGCCTTCACGGTGTTCATCTAATAAAGAACGCGGTATACGAGGCGTTCTGTAATAGTACTGTACCAATGACGCGCTAACAATTTTAAATAAATTTTTCAAACCTTCTTGGTTTTGTACAATTAATGTTACATGATTTGGACGTGCACGTTTATACGCATCTTCATTTGATAATGATTTATTAATATCTTGATGATTCGATACATTCAGTGACTCTAACTGTTTCAACATTTTAATGAAAATGTATGCTGTTGCTTCGGTATCATAAATTGCTCTATGGTGCTGTGTTAATTCTACGCCGTATTTTTTAGCTAAGAAATTCAATCCATGTTTACCGTATTCGGTATTAATTGTTCTGGATAGCTCTAACGTATCAATAACACCATTTGTTGATGCACCTAATCCAGCACGCTCATATCCTGTGTCGATAAAGCCCATATCAAATGATGCATTATGAGCTACAAATATAGCATCTCCGACCCATTCTTTAAATTCTGTTAATACTTCATCCGCTTCTGGCGCATCGACTAACATGTCATCAGATATATGAGTTAAATTTTTAATAGTTTCTGATAAACGCTCATGTGGATTACTAAAGCGTTCAAATTTATCAATTATTTCACCATCATGCACTTTCACCGCAGCAAGTTCAATAATTTTATCGTATTGGTTTGATAATCCAGTCGTCTCAACGTCAAATACCACATACGTAGCGTCTTTTAAATTTCTATCCGTTGGTTTATAGGCAATTGGTACACCATCGTCGACTAACATACCTTCCATACCATAAATCATTTTAATTCCATTCTTTTCAGCTGCATTATGTGCATCTGGAAATGCTTGAACTACGTTATGGTCTGTAACAGCAATTGCTTTATGCCCCCATTTAGCAGCCTGTTCTACGTAAGATCCAATATTAGGGATGCCATCCATTTGACTCATTGCTGTATGTAGATGAAACTCAACTCTTTTGTCTTCTGCTTTATCTTGTTTTGATGCTTTTTTTATTTCTTCAATATCTGCCATCATCATCACTAAGTCACGCACAAAAGTATCTTCTTCAATACGACCTTGTGCTCTAACCCATTTACCTACACTTAATGCCTTGAAGTGTGCTAAATCATCTTTATTTTTACGTGTGAACATTTTTAATACTAATGAATCTGTGTAATCTGTTACTTTTAATTCGACAATATGTCGTCCACTTTTTAACTCTTTTAAGTTAATATCAAAAATAACACCTTCAATAGCAACTTTGAATTCTTCTTCAATAATCGATTCTATAGGTCTCACATTTTCAACTTGAATTGGTTTTCCTATTTGACACTTACTTACAGCACTTTCATTATTATCTTGCTGTTTGGCTTTTTCAGCCTTCATTTTTTCAAGTTTTTCAGTGGCTTCCTTAGCACTTTTCTCATCTTCTTCTTGTATATGTGCTTCTAATGAAGCTAAATCATCTTCCGTACTGACATTATCGGTTTCAAATATCACTTTATTAATGTTAAAACCACATGTTTTTAATGCTTTAACTAAGCTACCATTACATGCTTTATCAAAATGGTTACGTTCCACATCATTTTGGCACATAACTTTAATAGCATCGCCTGACATAATTAAACGTTTTTGCTTAAGCTGTCCTTTTACTTTTGGAGAAAGTTGTGTTTGGTCGATACAATGACTGAAATACTTCAATGCATATTCATCTTGTTGTGACGTATCTGTAATTTCAAAACTCCATCTAACATCGGCTATTGTTTTAAATTCTTCAGTTATAGCATTCGTAAATAACAGATAATCTTCAATGGATAAAAAATGTGGCAACGCAATTTGAAATTCCCATGTCCTATTCTTTGATGACACATCTATCCTTTTTAATTCACCATTTTCTAGGATAGTAGAATCAAGTTGGTTTGCAATTTTTATTTGGTCAGCTAGGATTCTAAATTTTTCCTGATTTGTCATTGTCATGACGAAAACCACCTTACTTTATATTACACTTTTATAATTAAACCTCTACATTTAGCATTTATAACTATAATAAATGCACCATTGTACAGTTACAATGATGCATTTACTTTCGAACATTTAAAATACGTTATATATTATAGCAAAAATTAGTATGTTTTGCTTCTGTTTTATTTTACTTGAGCATACAATGCTGTAACATAATCTACCAATTCAGACACAGCTACATCTTCACTTTCGCCAGTGTCACGACGTTTTACTTCGACAATACCTTCTGCCGCATTTTTACCAACGACTACTCTAACTGGAAGTCCAATTAAATCAGCATCATTAAATTTAACACCCGCACGTTCTTTACGATCATCATATAACACATCAAAAGATTGACGTAAGTCATCATACAATTGGTCACCCAATTCACGTTGTTCATCTTTTTTCGGATTCAATGTTATGACGTGTATATCAAAAGGTGCTATTGCTTTTGGCCAGATAATACCACTATCATCATTATTTTGCTCAACAGCTGCACTCAACGTACGAGACACTCCAATACCGTAACAACCCATTAATAATGGTTGTGCTCTGCCTTGGTTATCTAAAAATGTTGCATTCATTGCTTCAGAATATTTTGTACCCAATTTAAACACTTGTCCTACTTCAATGCCTTCTGCAAATTTTGCAATACCAGCATCGTTTGCTAATGATTCACCTTCAAGAATAAATCTGAAGTCCCCATAATTTTCTACAGTGAAATCTCTATCGACATTAGCGTTTAGTAAATGGTAACCATCTTCATTGGCACCGACTACAATATTATTTAAATCTTGTAATGCGTTATCTGCATAAATTTTAATATCTTTTTCAAAAATCGGACCTAATGAACCAGGATTAGCACCAAGTAAATTTACAATTTCAGCTTGTGTCGCTAAGTCAATGTGATCTGTTTCAAAGTAAGCTTTTAGTTTCACATCATTTATTTCGTGATGCCCTCTTACTAATACCATGATAAATTCACCATCAACTTTGAAAATCATTGATTTTGTAATTTCATCTAATGGTTTATTTAAGAAATCAGCTAACTCTTGAGCAGTGTGGACATTAGGTGTCTCGATTTTTGTTAACTCTTTAACATCATCGTGTTTAACATTCGGCACATAAGCTACTTCTGCTTTTTCAATGTTGGCAGCATAGTCTGTTGTTTCACTGTAAACAATCGTATCCTCTCCAATATCACTCAACGCCATAAATTCATGTGTATGGCTACCACCGATAGCACCAGAATCAGCTACTACTGGACGGACGTTTAAGCCTACTCGACGGAATATATTTGTATATGCTTGTGACATATCCTGATATGTTGTTTCTAGTGATGCTTCATCTGCATGGAATGAATAAGCATCTTTCATAATAAATTCACGGCCACGTAATAACCCAAATCTCGGTCTCTTTTCATCTCTAAATTTAGATTGAATTTGGAATAATGTTAATGGTAATTGCTTATAAGATTTCAGTTCATCTCGCACAATCGATGTTACGACTTCTTCATGCGTAGGTCCTAAGGCAAATTCTCTACCATGACGGTCTGTTAAACGCATCAATTCTGGACCGTAAGAACCCCAACGACCTGATTCTTCCCATAATTCCGCTTGTTGTAATGCTGGCATTAAAATTTCAACTGCATCGATAGCTTCCATTTCCTCACGCACAATTGTTTCAATATTATTTAATACGCGTGCCGCTAATGGTAAATAGCTATAAATACCACTTGTGCTTTGTTTTATTAGTCCAGCTTTCAACAATAAACGATGGCTTAATGCATCCGCACCAGCAGGTACTTCTTTCATTGTTGGTATAAAAACTTTAGATTGTTTCATTTAATTGCTCCTCCTAATCTTATAAGAAATAACGTTGTATATCATTCCACGTTACTAATACCATAATTATTAAAACAAAGACTGCGCCAATAGCTACGATCGTTGTTTCAGCTTTTTTATTTACAGGTTTTCTAAAAATAGCTTCATAAATAACAAATAAAATTCGGCCACCATCTAACGCCGGAATTGGTAACAAGTTCATTAAACCTAAGTTAACACTTAATAATGCAGTCCATGAAATTAAATTAATAATACCAGTTTTCACCACTGAATCTACCGAGTGATAAATACCTACCGGACCATTTAACATGTCGAATGAGAAATTACCTGTAAAAATACTTGCTATCATACTTACAATCGCAGTAAATATCAATTTACCAGCTTCTACAGATTGTGTAATTCCTGACAGTATCGGCTTAAATATTGTATGTTCTGTTTGAGATTCAAAACCTAAAATATATCGTGTTTCTGTTTTAGTTTTTGTTAATTTCTGTTCTATTTTCTTTGGTTTTATATTTAAATTTTCGGTTTTACCATCTCGTTTAATGGTAAGTTGTGTTGTTTTGTCTTTATTGTCTTGCAATGCCTCATCTATATCACTTTTATCATCTATATTATGACTACCAATCTTTACAATTGTATCGTCACTTTGCAAGCCAGCTTTATCGGCTGGTGAATTCCCTTGTACATTATCTACTGTATTGGTTGGTGTTCCTTGATAATAGGCAAGTCCAATAAACAATGCTAAAGTAAGCAAGAAATTGAAAAGTGGCCCAGCAAATAGTGTAAGGAATTTTTGATATGGCTTTTTATATGTGAATTGACGATTACGTGGCGCAATTTGAATTAAACTTCCATGTTCCACAAAATAAGCTTTTTTCGCAATATTAAAATGATGACGTTCTTGATCATGTGCAGTGACACCTTCAATAAACATGCCAGCTTTAAAATCGCACTGTTTTACTTCTAACGCTTCGATTTGTTGAAACTTGTGTTGGTCATCTAAAATAATGTGCGTAATTTCATCTTGCTCATTTGTTTTTATTTTAACATGCATACCAGGTTGGACTGGCGGTTCTTCTAAACCATCTCCAGCCATACGAACATAACCACCAACCGGCAATAATCTAATCGTATATAATGTTTCATTTTTTCTAAAACTAAAAATTTTCGGCCCCATACCTATGGCAAATTCAGGACACATAATACCCGCTCTTTTAGCGAAAAACATATGTCCATACTCATGAACAGATACGAGTACACCAAAAACGACAATAAATGCAAATATCGTTACTAAGAAACTCAAATTAACTACACCTCGTATTTTTATTTAAGATTATGTTTAAATGTGTGTTACAACCTGTCTAAATCATTCAAGTTGAACAGTAATTGTATCATGTTATACACATGAATATTATTATAACACTTCATTAGTTATGCAATTTTCACACTAACATAAAAGTACTTTACTATGAATCAGTGACTATTAAATTTCACCTTGTTAAAAGGAGTTAAGAAATAAAATAACTTTACAATGACTGTTAGTTATTTTACCTCATTAACTCCTTCGCTACAACTTTATAAACATTATTCAATTTTATTTCCATACGAGTGCAGATCATTTAACTTGAACTATTTCATTAACTCCTACACTTGTATCAATAAAATGTTAACGAGTGGTAATACAAACATAAAGCTATCAAAACGATCTAATATCCCACCATGTCCTGGTAACAATCTACCAGAATCTTTTACACCAAAGTGGCGTTTGAATCCTGATTCTACTAAATCACCTAATTGTCCAAATGCACTTAAGATAATTGTGATTATCAGTAATAACCATGTTACAGTTTGAAAATCCACAAATAAAATCATTATTAATGGCACCAATAAACTACAGAATAATCCACCAATAAATCCTTCTATCGTTTTGTTAGGGCTAATTACAGGCCATAATTTATGCTTGCCCATTAAGCGTCCAAAAATATATGCACCAGTATCAGTTAACCACACAACTAAAAATGCAAACAATATGAAGTGTAATCCTTCAGAGCGAGTTTCATACAAATACATAAAACCTATTCCTACGTATGCCACTGACATCAAACAGAAAGCTGCATCCATAAAGCTGAATCTGTTTTTAGATAATACTGTATAACTTAAAAGTATAAAACTAATCGCAATTAAAGATTTTAATTGAAAGTCATTGACCCACGTGCCAGCAGCTTGCGGCAACATAATAATTAATATACCTAGTGCACATATGATACCAGGAACTGATAAAAACTTAATCATATTCATATTCAACAATTCTTTTAATCCAATAAAAGCAAGCAAATACGAAAACAACATCAGTATGAATCCACCCTTTAGTAGTATAGGTAGAAAGACAATAAGGGCAACTATCGCAGTTAAAGTTCTAACTTTCATACTATTCTCCTATCTTTTATAGCCCACCAAAACGTCTCTGGCGTGACTGATAAATTTTTATACAATTTTCTAATTCATTTTTATCAAAATCTGGCCACAGTTTCTCATTAAATATAAATTCACTATATGACACTTGCCAAATTAAAAAATTACTAATACGTTGTTCTCCAGATGTTCTAATTAATAAGTCAGGATCTGGATACTTATTAGTAAATAAATGTTCTGAAATTAATGCTTCAGTAATGTCTTCAGCACATGCTTGTTCTTTTGACAACTGTTCGTATAGTGATTTCACACTATGCACAATTTCCGCGCGTCCGCCATAATTAATTGCAAAAATTAATTTCATGCCCGTATTATTTTTCGTATCTTCTTTCGCCTTATCAATGGCTTTTAATGTTGAAGAAGGTAAATTATCGATGAATCCAATTGTTTCTACTTTAACATTGTTTTCGATTAATTCAGGCAAAAATGTTTTCAAAAAGTTTACAGGCAAATTCATAATATAATTAACTTCACTTTCAGGTCTTGACCAATTCTCTGTCGAAAACGCATAAAGTGTTAAATACTTAATTCCCATATCACTTGCGGCTTTAGTAATTTTCTTTACTGTTTGCATGCCCTCATAGTGGCCTTTAATACGTGGTAATTTTCGTTTTTTTGCCCAACGACCATTACCATCCATAATAATCGCAATATGTTCTGGTATATTATGTAAGTCTGAATCACTATGTTCTTGAATTGACTGTGATTTCTTCTTATTTTTAAGATTTTTAAACATGGTATTTCCTCCGAGCATGGTCATCTCTGTATATTATAATAGCTTATTTATACAATTATCTACCATTTTATCATAATAAATAAGTACGTTGCATAAACAAATAAAAAACTGTACCAAAGTCTGATTTGATACAGTCCATATATAACATAATACTCTCTACACTTGTATGAAAGCATTATTACACATGCTAGTTTCAAATACGTATACTAACTTATGCATGAACAAATCGTCATCGGTACAGTAATAACCATGATTATACTGACATAATATCGTTTTCTTTTTCTTCTAACAGTCTGTCAACTTCTTTAATAGAATCATCAGTTAATTTTTGAACATCATCTGTTTGTGATCTTAAATCATCTTCAGTGATATCGCCATCTTTTTCTTGTTTTTTCAAGAAGTCGTTTGAGTCACGACGCACGTTACGAATAGCAACTTTCGCATTTTCAGCGATTTTTTTAACTTCTTTAACTAACTCTTTACGTCGTTCTTCAGTTAAAGCTGGAACTGAAATTCGGATTACTTCACCATCACTTGAAGGATTTACACCTAAATTAGCAGCGATGATTGCTTTTTCTACATCTGCAACTGATGATTTATCATAAGGTGAAATAACTAATAAACGTGCTTCTGGTACATTGATACTCGCTAATTGTTGAACTGGTGTTGGAGCTCCGTAATAATCTACAGTTACACCATTTAGTAGATTTGAGTTGGCTCTACCTGCACTAATGTTAGCTAATTCTCTAGAAAAACTGTCTATAGTCTTTGTCATCTTACTTTTAGTGTCGTTAATTATGTCACTCATTTTTTACACCTCAAATTATTTTGTAATTAATGTTCCTATTTTCTCGCCCATTACAGCACGTTTAATGTTTCCTTCTTCCATAATTGAGAAGACATTTAATGGAATATTATTATCCATACAGAAAGAAGAAGCAGTTGAATCCATTACTTGTAACCCTTCTTGTAACATTTGGATATGTGTTAAATGTTCGTATTTAATCGCATCTTTGTCGATTTTCGGATCTGCAGAATAAACACCATCAACATTATTTTTACCCATTAAAATTACATCAGCTTCTACTTCAGCTGCACGCAATGCCGCTGTTGTATCTGTAGAGAAATATGGATTACCAATACCAGCAGCAAAAATGACTACTCTCTTTTTCTCTAGGTGTCTAATCGCACGTCTACGAATATATGGTTCTGCTACTTGTTTCATTTCGATAGATGTAAGTACTCGAGTATCACACTCTAGTTGTTCTAAACTATCTTGTAATGCTAATGCATTCATTACTGTAGCTAACATACCCATATAATCAGCCGTACCACGGTCCATTCCTAAATCGGCACCTGTTTTACCTCTCCAAATATTACCTCCACCTACAATTACAGCGATTTCACAATCCATCTTTGCAACTTCAGCAACTTGACTCGCAACACTTTTAATTATCATAGGGTTAATACCACTACCCTTATCACCTGCAAGTGCTTCTCCACTTAATTTTAAAACAACACGTTTGTATTTTGAAGTTTCAGCCATTGTCTTATCCTCTCTATTGTAATGATATGTAATTGATACAAGTAAAGAAGACACAATAGGTCTTCCAATACAAAAGGTTGTCTTTTATACGGAGGCACAAAAGGTGTCTTCTTTCTTGTTCAACATTATGAAAGATTATTTCATTTGCCCTTTAACTTCATCAGCAAAGTTTTCTTCACGTTTTTCCATACCTTCGCCTACTTCATAACGTACGAAGTCAACAAGTTTTCCACCTTTAGATTTTAAGTAAGCTTCAACTGTTTGATCTGGATCTTTTACGAAGTTTTGGTCTACAGCACAAATTTCTTGTAAATATTTACGTAAACGACCTTCTACCATTTTTTCAACGATATTTTCTGGTTTACCTTCATTTAATGCTTGTTGTTTTAATACATCTCTTTCGTGAGCAATTTCATCTTCATTAACTTGTTCAGATGAAACATATTTAGGGTTAATAGCTGCGATATGCATAGCAACATCTTTAGCAGCTTCTTCGTCTGTTGTACCTTCAACAACTGTAAGCACACCAATACGTCCGCCCATATGTTTGTAACTACCGAAAGCATCGTTATCAGTTTTAGTTTTCATTGCGAAACGACGAATGCTTAATTTTTCTCCAATTGTAGCAATTGATTCTTTCATGCGCTCATCTACTGATTTACCATCAGCTAATTTAGTTTCAAGTAAAGCTTCTACAGAATCAACTTTTGTTTCAAGTACTTGTGTAGCAACTTCTTTAACTAATGCTTGGAAACCTTCGTTACGAGCAACAAAGTCAGTTTCTGAGTTAATTTCAACGATTGCTGCATCGTTTCCTTTAACTTCTACATGTACTAAGCCTTCTGCTGCGATACGATCAGCTTTTTTAGCTGCTTTAGAGATACCTTTTTCACGTAAGTAATCAATTGCTTTATCAATATCTCCATCAGTTTCAGTTAACGCTTTTTTACAGTCCATCATACCAGCGCCAGTTTTTTCACGTAATTCTTTAACAAGTTTAGCTGAAATTGCCATTTCGAATTCCTCCATTATTTCATGAATTATAATATTTATTTTTAAAAAAAGGTGATAAGCTTCATTATCTTATCACCCATTTTACATTATTCTTAGTTTGATTCAACAGAAGTGTCTTCTTCAGTTGATGCTGATTCAGTAGCTTCTTTTTTTGATTCTTCTAAATCAATATTTTGTTCAGCTGCTACTTCTTCATTAGATACACCTTGTTGACCTTCTAAGACTGCATCTGCCATTTTACCAGTTAATAATTTAACGGCACGGATAGCATCATCGTTTGCTGGGATAACGTAATCGATTTCGTCAGGATCACAGTTTGTATCCACGATACCTACGATTGGGATGTTAAGTTTACGTGCTTCAGCAATTGCGTTACGCTCTTTACGAGGGTCAACAACAAATAATGCTTGAGGCATAGATTTCATATCACGAATACCACCTAAGAATTTGTTTAAGCGGTCATATTCTTTTTTAAGTTCTACTACTTCTTTTTTAGGTAATACTTCGAACAAGCCATCTTCTTCCATTTTTTCAATTTCAGAAATACGTTTGATACGTTTAGAAATTGTTTTATAGTTAGTTAAAATACCACCTAACCATCTTTGGTTTACGTAAAATTGACCAGCACGTTCTGCTTCAGCTTTAACTGATTCTTGTGCTTGTTTTTTAGTACCAACAAATAGTACACGTCCACCATCTTCAGAGATTTGCTTGATGAAGTTATAAGCTTCTTCAACTTTTTTCACTGTTTTTTGTAAATCGATAATGTAGATACCATTTCTTTCAGTGAAAATGTATCTTTTCATTTTAGGGTTCCAACGGCGTGTTTGATGACCGAAATGAACACCTGCTTCTAGTAATTGTTTCATTGAAATTACTGCCATAATTAAAATCCTCCTATTGGTTTTTACCTCCATAAACAGCTCGTATAAACACGACGTATTAACAGCGCACCCTTTATACTTCTACTGTTTATGTGCGTATTGGCTCTTTAGCCGTTATTAAATATATCATAAGAAAATATATAAAGCAATAAAATAATATTAAAGATTTTCAAATTAAAAACGACGCATTGTAAAATATTACGTCGTTTTTAGTCTTAATTATTTAAAGCGCGATAGTTCATCTAAGAACTTTTCTTTCTTAACTTTGATAAATGTCCCTTTCATTCCTAAAGAACGAGACTCTATAACTCCGGCACTTTCAAGTTTTCTTAACGCATTTACAATTACTGATCTAGTAATACCTACACGATCAGCTACTTTAGAAGCGATTAATAATCCTTCTTTGCCTCCAAGCTCTTCAAAGATATGATCGATAGCTTCACTCTCTGAGTAAGATAAAGAATTTATCGCCATATTAATTGCAGCTTTGTCTCTAGCTTCTTGTTCTACTTCGTTATGTTTTTCACGTAGAATTTCCATACCGATTACTGTCGCTGCATATTCACCTAAGACTAAATCATTTTCTGAGAAGTCATCTTGTACACGTCCAAGTACAAGTGTACCTAAACGTTCTCCCCCACCTAAGATTGGGAAAATAGTTGTTTTACTTTGTGCAAATAACTCTTGGTTTTCTGGTGGGAATACTGTTAATACGTTAGCAATATCGATATTAGATTGAGTTTCTTTTACATCCATTAATTTGTCTGTATACTCTGTAGGGATGTGACGATTTTCAAGCATTTGAATAATACGTTCGTTTTTTAATAGTTCATTTAAACTTGATCCTAATATTTTCCCTTTTCTAGATACGATAAATACATTTGTCACTGTAACGCTACTAATTGTTTGCGCCATATCCTTAAAATCAACTGCAATACCTTTATGCTTTTGTAAAAGTGTATTAAGCTCTCTTGTTTTTGATAATAGACTCATTATTGCTGCTCCTTTTTAATTTGAATTATAAAATAAATGCACTTAAATCTTTATTAGTTGAAATAGATTTTAATTTATCGTCTACATATTGTGGTGTAATATCTACAACAGCGTTTGGCATATTTGGTGCTTCATACGATAAATCTTCTAACATTTTTTCTAAGATAGTGTGTAAACGTCTAGCTCCAATATTATCTGTATCTTGATTTACTTGATAAGCAATTTCCGCTAATCGTTGAACTGCATCTGTTGTGAAATTCACTGTCACATCTTCTGTTTGTAATAATGCTTCATACTGTTTGATAAGTGATAACTTAGGCTCAGTTAATATGCTCACAAAGTCAGATACTGATAAACTCTCTAATTCAACACGAATTGGAAATCTACCTTGTAATTCAGGAATTAAATCACTTGGTTTAGATACGTGAAAGGCTCCGGCACCTATAAACAGCATATGCTCCGTGCTTACAGTACCATATTTAGTTTGAACCATGCCACCCTCAACAATCGGTAAAATATCGCGTTGTACACCTTGACGTGAAACATCTTGACCAGAATTTTGGTTACTTGTTGCCACTTTATCGATTTCATCAATAAAAATGATACCCATTTGTTCTGCTAAATTAATCGCTTCTTGATTCGCAGTTTCTTGGTCAATGAGCTCATCTGCAAATTCATCTGCAAGAATTTTACGTGCTGTTTTAACCGGAACTTCTCGTTCTACTTTTTTCTTAGGCATAAGTTGATTCATCATATCTTGCATTTGCTGATTTTGGTTAGTACCAAGCATACCCATGGCACCTGGATCTTGTTCAACTTTAATTCTAACTTTTTCTTCTTCAAGTTTACCTTTCAACAGTTCACTTTTAATTTCAGATCTTTTAGTTTTAATTTCTTCTGTAGGTGGTTCCTCTTCTTCTTCGTTATTTTGACCAAAGTTTGACATGGCACCACCAAATAGTGATTCTAACGGATTAGATGTTTGACTTGCTTTCTTCTTCATACTCGGAACAAGCAGTTTCACTAGTTTATCATTAGCTTTTTGTTCAGCTTCGTCTTTAACTAATAATTTCTTTTGTTCTTTAACTAAACGAATAGCAACATCAACTAAATCTCTAACCATACTTTCAACATCACGACCAACATAACCTACTTCTGTGAATTTTGTTGCTTCAACTTTAATAAAAGGTGCGCCTACAATTTTAGCCATTCGACGGGCAATTTCTGTTTTCCCAACACCTGTTGGTCCAATCATTAAAATATTTTTAGGTGCAATTTCTTGTTTTTCCTCGTCTGAAAGCAAGCTCCTTCTATAACGATTGCGCAATGCTATGGCTACTTTTCGTTTGGCATCATGTTGACCGACAATATATTCATCTAATTTTGATACTATATCTTTCGGCGTTAATTTAATTCCATTATCATCCATAGTAATGATTCCCTCCATCTTCTAAACACAAAAATTGATGTTATAACAACGAATTACTTTAGAATTAATTTCAAATTTCATGTAATTCTGATTTTTTTACGTTAAACAACTATGACTATAATTCTTCTACTATAATTTGGTCATTCGTAAATACACAAATGTCAGATGCAACTTTTAGACTTTCATAGGCCATTTCCTTAGCTGACATATGAGTTGCATGGCGTTTTAAAGCTCTTCCCGCACTCAAAGCATAATTCCCACCTGAGCCAATTGCGATTAAATCGTCATCTGGAGCAATAACTTCACCAGTACCACTCACAACAAGAATAGAAGTTTTATCCATGACGATTAACATAGCTTCTAATTGTCTCAATTGTTTATCTCCACGCCACTCTTGAGCTAATTCCACAGCAGCACGTTCTAAATTACCACTAAATTGTTGGAGTTTAGTCTCAAATTTTTCAAATAATGTAAAAGCATCTGCCACACTACCAGCAAAACCAGCAAGAACTTTACCATCGTATAATCTTCTTACTTTTCTAGCAGTTTGCTTCATAATTACTTGTTCTCCCAAAGTCACTTGTCCATCTCCGGCCATAGCAGAATGACCATTGTGTTGCACAGCATAAATTGTTGTTGCATGTAATGAAGTGCTCATTGTTAACTCTCCTTTTTTGCACGTGGATGTGCATTTAAATATACTTTCTTTAATTGCTCATTAGATACGTGAGTATATCGTCCCGTCGTTGACAAGTTTACATGTCCTAATAACGATTGTACAGTTCTCAAATCAGCACCTTGATTAAGCATATGCGTCGCGAATGTATGACGTAATTTGTGGGGATGTATTTCTGTAACTCCTGCCGTTCTTTTTACCACATCATTTAATACATAACGTACACCACGCTCAGTAATAGGTGCCCCATTCATATTAACTAATAAAAAGTCATGATTACTATTTAGTTTAGGTTTAAATTCCTGCAAGTAAACTTCAATACTTTGTCTACAAAACTCACCAAAAGGTACAAATCGTTCTTTATGACCTTTTCCTAACACCTTAACTCCTGGTGTCTGCATATCTAAGTCTTGTATTTTAATATTTACCAATTCTGATACACGAATACCTGTGGCATATAGTAATTCTAATATCACCCTGTCTCTCATACCTTTTTTAACATCAGTCGAAACGGTTTGAAATAATGCTTCCATTTCTTCTTCATAAAAAAAGTGGGGTAAATATTGTTCTTTTTTAGGGTGTACAAGCTGAACAAATGGATTCACAACTGTCTCATCTTGTGTCATCCAGTATTCATAAAAACTTCTCAGCGTTGAAATTTTACGCGAAACTGTAGTTCTTTTCAAGTTTTTTGAATATAAAAAACTTAAAAAGTTTCTTGCGTCTTTATATTCAAACGTATTTAAATTCAAATATTCTTGCTCTAAAAATGAATTGAATTGCACAATATCGTCATAATATGACTTTAGTGTATGTTCGGAAAATTGACGTTCTACTTTTAACATATAAAGATACGCTTCTTGAATTGTTTCCAATAAAAACCCCTCCATCATGTAGCATTGTAGCATATTGTTGGAGGGGACTGCTAAAAATAACTATTAAATTGTGTCTAATATTCATAATTTTCCGAACACTGTATACAGTTATAATGTTTGTTTGTAGTGTTCTAAATAAGATAATGCACGATGAGCTAATGTTTCATAACGTTCTTTCTTATCTTTAATACGATTTTCTAAGGCAGGCAATAATCCAAAGTTCGCATTCATAGGTTGGAAGTTTTTTTCATTTTTCGCATGCGAAATATAATAAGCCATACTACCAATCATTGTTTCTCGTGGAAAAATAACTTCAGCTTTATCTTGCAATTTGTGCGCAACATTTATACCAGCTAATAAACCACTAGCTGCACTTTCAACATAACCTTCTACACCTGTCATTTGACCTGCGAAGTATAATCCGTCTCTACCTTTTAATGCATATGTTTCCGACAATACATCCGGTGAATTGATAAATGTATTTCTATGCATCACACCATAACGTACAATATCAACATTTTCTAAGCCAGGTATTAAACGGATTACCTCTTTTTGAGCGCCCCATTTTAAATGAGTTTGGAAACCAACAATATTATATAAAGTACCAGCGGCATCATCTTGACGTAACTGTACCACTGCATATGGTCTTTCACCTGTTTTAGGATCTTCTAAACCAACAGGTTTCATCGGTCCAAAAAGTAAAGTTTTGCGTCCTCGCTCTGCCATTACTTCAAATGGCATACAGCCTTCAAAATATTTCTCTTTTTCAAACTCATTTGTTGGTGCAACTTCAGCTGCTAATAATGCATCGTAAAATCGATTGAATTCTTCTTCGGTCATCGGACAGTTTAAATATGCAGCTTCACCTTTATCATAACGTGATTTTAAATATACTTTGTCCATATCAATTGAATCTTTTTCAACGATTGGGGCAGCAGCATCGTAAAAATACAATTGATCTTTACCAGTCGCTTCCACGATTTCAGCTGCTAGTTTATCTGTTGTTAGTGGTCCCGTTGCAATAATTGTATAACCTTCAGGAATACTATTTATTTCTTCATTTATTACCGTAACATTAGGATGATTTTTTAAAGTTTCAGTGATATAACCAGCAAAATCATGACGATCTACTGCCAATGCTCCGCCAGCTGGCACACGTGCTTTATCTGCAGCTTCGATAATTAAAGAGTTAAGTTGTCTCATCTCTTCTTTTAATACACCTACTGCATTTGTTAATGCATTGCCACGTAAAGAATTAGAACAAACAAGTTCTGCAAACTTATCTGTATGATGTGCAGGTGTCTGTTTAACTGGTCTCATCTCGACTAAATTTACTTTGATGCCTCTTTCAGCAAGTTGAAATGCTGCTTCTGAGCCGGCTAAACCTGCACCTATAACATTGACTGTTTGTGACATATAAAATCCTCCAATACATTAAAATAGCAACTACGATACCAATAGTAATAACATAACTATAAAACTAAAATCATTACTGATATCGTTAGTTGCTTATTGTTATCTTTGATAGTCAAAAGTTAATCCTAATACATATTAACATCTTTCCTATACTAGATAACAGCAATTATTCAATTATTTTTGTACTTCTTCTTTATAATCACAGTTTGAACATACAACCTGACTACTTCTACCTTTTTTGCGTTCTACCAAGTATTCACTACATTTAGGACATTCTCTTCCTACCGGTTTGTCCCAACTAATAAAGTCACACTCTGGATATTTTGAACAACCATAAAACAAGCGATTTTTCTTGGATTTACGTTCTACTACATCGCCTTCTTTACATTTAGGGCAAGTAACACCAATAGGTTTAATGATAGCTTTTGTATTTCTACAATCTGGGAAATTCGAACATGCCATGAATTTACCATAACGCCCCATTTTTATAACCATTGGAGAGCCACAAACTTCGCAATCTTCCCCTGCTGGTTCATCTTTTATTTCAATTTTTTCCATCTCTTCTTCAGCACGTTCTACATCTTGTTTAAAACTACTAAAGAAGTCTCTAATTACTTTCTTCCATTCGATTTCGCCTTCAGCAACTTTATCTAACAATGTTTCCATATTAGCTGTAAAGTCAACATCGATAATTTCCGGGAAGTATTCTTTTACTTGTTCATAAACTATTTCACCAAGTTCTGTTGGTACAAAACGTTTACTTTCATTTTTAACGTAATTACGTTTTTGAATCGTATCAATCGTTGGTGCATAAGTAGATGGTCTACCTATTTTCAATTCTTCTAATGTTTTAACTAATCTTGCTTCAGTATAACGTGGTGGTGGTTGTGTGAAATGTTGTGATGGTTCGATATTTGTAGCTGTAACCATTTCACCTTCATCTATTTTAGGTAATTTATTTTCTTGTTTGTTGTCACCATCATCATTTGCTTCGACGTAAAGTGTCATAAATCCTTTAAACTTGATTGTTTGTCCATTCGCACGAAATTTCAAATCATTTTGTGTTAAATCTAAAGCAACTGTATCTAGAATAGCTGGTGCCATTTGACTTGCTACAAAGCGTTCCCAAATTAATTTATATAAACGGTGTTGATCTCTAGTCAAGAAATCTTTCATTTCATTTGGAGTACGTAATGTACTTGACGGTCTTATAGCTTCGTGGGCATCTTGATCGCCTTGCCCTTTAGCTTTGCGATTTGATGTGTACGTATTACCGTAAGTATCTTGAATATATTGTTTAGCTTCTGCTTTAGCTTGATCTGAAATTCGTGTTGAATCCGTACGCATATAAGTAATCAAACCTACTGTACCTTGTTTTTTCAAATCAATACCTTCATATAATTGTTGCGCTAACATCATCGTTTTACGTGCTTTGAAGTTTAATTTACGCGCTGCTTCTTGTTGTAAAGTAGACGTAGTAAAAGGATTTGATGGATAACGTGTTTTCTCTTTTTTCGTAACTTTCGTTACTTCAAACTGATCGCCATCCAATTGTGTCGTTATTGTTTCAACATCTTGTTTATTTGTTAATTTATATGGTCTATTTTTTAAATGTAAAAATTTAGCGTTAAATTTAGATTTTTTATATCTAAATTCACCTTCAATTTTCCAATATTCTTCTGGCTTAAAGTTTCTAATTTCGTTTTCACGATCAATAATAAGTCGTAAAGCCACCGATTGTACTCTTCCGGCAGACAAACCTTTTTTAACTTTTTTCCATAATACTGGAGATATATTATAACCTACTAAACGGTCTAATATTCTTCTAGCTTGTTGGGCATCCACTAATTGCATTTCAATGCCTCTTGGATGTTTAAAGCTATCTTTCACTGCATCTTTAGTAATTTCGTTAAAGACTACTCGATTTTCATTTGAATCTTCTAAATCTAATATATTAGCTAAATGCCAAGCAATAGCTTCACCTTCACGGTCTGGGTCACTTGCTAAATAAACATTTTTCGCTTTTTTAGCATGTTTTTTTAATTCTTTTACAACAGGACCTTTCCCACGTATTGTAATATATTTGGGTTCATAATCATTATCCACATCTACGCCCATTTGACTACGAGGCAAATCTCGAACATGTCCCATAGATGCTATTACTTTATATTTTTTACCTAAATATTTTTCAATGGTTTTAGCTTTTGCAGGCGATTCAACTATGACTAAATTTTCTGCCAAAGTAGTTCCCCCTTGCACAATTTTTTTACATCTAATTTACAAAGATAAATAATAAACGGTGTATTTTGATTTTGTCAATGTTTTTAATTATTAAATCAATAACAACTATTTATTTACCTAAAGCAAAAAGTGTTAACCTACGCTATTTTCACATTTATTTTTACAAAGTATCTATACATTAGTACATTTATACAATTAATTCAATAAAAATATCAATTTTCCATATAATCAATTAAAATATCTTTCGCACTTAATACAACTTTTGCACCCTGCTGAGCCATATACATATTGCCTTGTGTTAATACATTAAACATATCTCCCGGTGCTACGTATACATCTCTATTTTGGTCTAAAGCACAATCTACAGTAATTTGAGTCCCCGATTTAATAGTTGATTCCGTTATGAACAATCCTTTTGCTAACCCACTAATTAGCCTATTACGTTGTGCAAAGTGATATTTGCGCACTGGCTGAAATGGTGGATATTCACTAATAACCACCCCTATTTGTTCCATCGTTTTCCGTGTACATAAAGTTTCTTTAGGATAATGAACGAGATGTCCAAATGCTAATACTGCAATGGTAGGAATACGATAATCTAATGCTAGCTGATGTGCAATATGATCGGCACCTTTTGCTAAACCTGAAACGACAGTTAAACCATGGTTTTTAAATGCAGGATATAAGTTCTGCAAAACTTTTGTAGTATAGGCACTCGCTTTTCTTGAACCGACGATAGCGATTGTTTGAATGTTGTGCAACAAGTCACGCTGTCCTCGATAAAATAATATAAATGGGGGATCAGTTATTTCCTTTAAAATTTGGGGATAAGCAGTGTGATCAATGGATATTGTGCTAACTTGTGATTGATATAAATGCTGTGCAATATCACTATCATCGAGCGATATAAATTTTTGCAGTGGCTTATGATAGTTATTGATCTTTGTGGTAGTCAGAAACCCTCTCAAAGCAGAGGTTTGTTTGCTGTTATTAATTGTGAAGAAATTAGGAAATTGATTTATTAATTTATAAATTTGTTGGGTAGTTAAGCCACTATAGAGTAATCGTAGATATTGTTTTTGGTACATAACGTTACCTCCTCTACTATGTATTATAGATAAGGCGTTATACTTTCTAATATTACAATTACATTTAACTTTCCACTGAATTGACATCCAATTTTAACAAGTAAAAACACACTGCGACAACACGTTTGTCTTGTGTTGTCACAGTGTGTTACATCGTGAATTTACTGCACCTCAAAAAGCACAAACCCCGACATATTTCGGGATTTGAGCACTCTAAATATTATTGTTTCACAGTTAATAATTGATCATAAATGCCTGCTTCTTTAGCAGCTTCAATTAATGTTGTTCCAATTTCAGATGGTGTATCAGCAGTTTTCACGCCACATTCATTTAATGTTTTGATTTTTTCTGCTGCAGTACCTTTACCACCAGAAATAATGGCACCAGCATGGCCCATACGTTTTCCTGGAGGCGCAGTTTGACCACCTACGAAGCCAACGACTGGTTTAGTCATATTCGCTTTTATCCATTCTGCAGCTTCTTCTTCAGCAGTACCACCAATTTCACCAATCATTACTACTGCTTTTGTTTCATCGTCTTCATTAAATGCTTGTAATACATCGATGAAGTTAGTACCGTTGACAGGGTCGCCACCAATACCTACTGCTGTAGTTTGACCAATACCTTCTTCTGTTAATTGGTGTACAGCTTCATAAGTTAATGTACCTGAACGAGATACAACACCTACGTGACCTTTTTTATGAATGTAACCAGGCATAATACCAATTTTACATTCGTCAGCAGTAATAACACCTGGGCAGTTAGGTCCTACGACACGTGTCTTTTTACCTTCTGCATAACGGTTAACTTTAACCATGTCAACTACAGGAATATGCTCAGTGATGCAGATTGCTAAATCTAATTCAGCTTCAATACATTCTAAAATTGCATCCGCAGCAAACGGTGCTGGTACATAGATTACTGATACATTTGCACCTGTTTGTTCTTTTGCTTCATCTACTGTGTTAAATACTGGTACACCTTCAACAACTTGTCCACCTTTACCAGGTGTTACACCTGCTACAATTTGTGTACCATATTCAAGCATTTGTTTTGTATGGAAAAGGGCAGTAGACCCTGTGATACCTTGTACGATTACTTTTGTATTTTTATCTATAAATACGCTCATCTTAGTGCTCCCATCCTTTCCTTACGCTTCTTTAACGAGTTTAACGATTTTTTGTGCGCCTTCAGCCATAGTTGCAGCAGGTTCAATAGCAAGTCCTGAATCTTTCAAGATTGCTTTACCTTCTTTAACATTTGTACCTTCTAGACGAACTACCAATGGTAATTTTAGTTCTACTTCTTTAACAGCAGCTACAATACCTTCCGCGATAACATCACACTTCATAATACCACCGAAGATATTAACGAAGATACCTTGAACATTATCATCGCCTAAAATAATTTTAAAAGCTTCAGTAACTTTTTCTTTTGTAGCGCCGCCCCCTACATCTAAGAAGTTAGCCGGATTACCGCCGAAGTGATTAATAGTATCCATTGTTGCCATTGCTAAACCTGCACCATTAACCATACAACCAATATCTCCATCTAATGCGATGTAAGATAAATCGTATTTAGAAGCCTCGATTTCTTTCGGATCTTCTTCTTCTAAATCGCGTAATTCTTGGATATCTTTATGTCTAAATAACGCATTGTCATCGAAATTAATTTTTGCATCTAAAGCTAAAACATCACCATCACCTGTAGTTACTAATGGATTAATTTCAACAATTGAACAATCTTTTTCAATAAATACGTTATACAGTGAAATTAAAAATTTCGCTGCTTTATTAATAGACTCTTTTGGAATATTAATATTGAATGCGATTCTTCTAGCTTGATAAGGAGCTAAACCTGTTACCGGATCAATAGTCTCTTTAAAGATTTTTTCCGGTGTATTAGCAGCTACCTCTTCAATTTCAGTACCGCCTTCTTCTGATGCCATAAGTGTTACACGATCTGTCGCACGATCGATAACAAATCCAACATAATATTCTTTTTGAATATCGCAGCCCTCTTCTATGTAAAGGCGTTTAATTTCTTTTCCTTCTGGACCTGTTTGATGAGTTACTAGTTGTTTACCTAGTAATTCATTAGCGTAACTTTCAACTTCAGATAGTGATTTCGCAATTTTTACACCACCAGCTTTACCTCTACCGCCAGCGTGTATTTGTGCTTTTACCACATATACCTCTGAACTTAATTCTTTTGCTTTTTCTACCGCTTCTTCAGCAGTAAATGCTACGCGTCCTTCTGGGACAGCAACGCCCATGGAACGAAAAATTTCTTTACCTTGATACTCGTGGATATTCATTCTCCATCCTCCTGTTTCTTAGGTTAAGTGCATTTCAATTATAAGAAATGTAAGCGCTATTGTAAACTGTTTCAGCCATCTTCTTTAGAATTATTTTAAATTTCTAAGTTTTTAACCTTGGATTTTATCGGTTCAAATGATTTTCGATGAACCTCTGTCACACCATAACGTGTAATCCCATCTAAATGAGCTTGAGTACCGTAACCTACATTTTTTTCGAAAGCATAACCTGGATATGTTTCTGCCAAATCTTTCATGTATTGATCACGATATTCCTTAGCTAAAATACTAGCAGCTGCTATAGAGATACTACGCGCATCCCCTTTTATCAGTGATGTTTGTGCAATATCTGTATCAATTTCCATAGCATCAATAAGCAAGTGTGATGGGGTTACCGTTAGCTTTTGTACTGCACGGAGCATTGCCAGTTTAGTCGCTTGATATATATTCAAAGTATCAATTTCTTTTACTGAAGCGACACCATAGGCATAGTCAAGTGCGTTTGTTTGAATTTCTTGTTGTAGCTGTTGTCGTTTATCGGCAGATAATTGCTTTGAATCATTAATTCCAATAAAGTCATATGTTGGATCTAAAATAACTGCACACGTCACCACTGGTCCTGCTAAAGGCCCCCTGCCAACTTCATCAATACCACATATCACTGCGTCCTGATGTTGTTTAGCTATATTAGTCTCAAACTGAGTCATCTCAACATATTGTTCACGTAATCTTACATCTTTTTCTAATTGTTTCTGCCTTTGGGTTATAGCTAGTTTTACACCTTTTCGTTCATCTAGTTGATGTTCACTTTGCGCTAAACTTTCTAAAGATGTAATTGTTTGTAATTCTTTTTTGATATCTTTAATCGTTTGTTTACTCAAAATAGTCACGCTCAATTTCTTTAAAAACATCGAAAGTATAAGTGCCTATTTTAGCATTACGAATTTCATTGATAATTAATTCAATAACCGCTTCATAGTCTACTTCATTACCACGTTGTAATAGCCCTCTGCGTCGTCCAATAGCATCAAACCATTCTAAGTTTTCGGCATCTATCGCTACTTCGATATTATAGTGTTTTTTTAAGCCTTCATAATCATGTTGTTTTAAAAATTCTAATCCATATATAGCAACTTCATCTAAATGAACAATACTATCTTTAATCGCACCTGTTATACTTAATTTTTTTCCAACGAGTTGGTCTTCAAATTTAGGCCATAATATGCCTGGTGTATCTAATAATTGTAACGACTTCCCAATTTTGATCCATTGTTGTTGTTTCGTTACACCTGGTGTATTTCCAGTTTTAGCGATTGCTCGATTTGCTAATTTATTAATTAATGTAGATTTGCCGACATTCGGAATTCCTACAATCATCGCTCTAATTGCACGTGGCTTCAACCCTTTTTCACGCTCTTTAGCAAACTTATCTTCTGTTGCTTGAATAGCTGCCTGTTCTACTTGTTTTAACCCTTTACCATGCTTAGCATCAACTGCTACAGGAAAATTACCTTGTGCTGAAAAATAAGATTGCCACTTTTCTAGTTCTTTCAAGTTTGCCATATCTTTTTTATTCAAAATAATTACACGTGGTTTTTGTTGTATCACTTCATCAATCATTGGATTACGCGAACTATATGGTATACGTGCATCAACCAACTCAAATACTACGTCTACTTTTTTAAGTTGCTCAGTCACTTGTCTTTTGGCTTTGGCCATATGTCCTGGGTACCATTGTATTACCATAAACATCACCTTTCACTTTTAAAAATTATATTTAGATTTAGTTATTTCGAATTTACCTTTGTTTATATTATGTCCATTACATATTTTAATATGATAACGTAAATTATGATAGCATTTCTTTATGTTCAACATTTTATTTAGATGTTAATCACAAATTTTCAAATCACGCTGTTGCTTCTAAGAAATACGGGTATAGTTACTGTATACGTTGTTATAGTGCAAAATGATTTGTAACTACATATTTCTTAATTGAATTTTTATCGCTTTATATATCCAATTCACAGGAGTTATAGAATGAGACAAAAACTACTAATATTCATGCTATTATTTGTACTAGCAGTGATAGGACATAGCTATATTATTTATAGATTTTGGGTGGATGGTATTTTATTTACTGGCCCAAATGATGGTATGGAACAAATGATTCCAATACAAATGTTTTTATATGATAATTGGTCTCAAGGCAATTGGTTCTACGCCACAGATTTCGGATTAGGTGGAGATTTTTTTACTGATTTAGCATATTATTTTTCTACTAATATTTTATTTATTATCAATGTCATTATTATCTCTATTTGCAAACTGTTTATACATATGCCAACTTCTGATGTAATGTTTTGGATGACAAATGCCATAGTGCTGTCTATCGCCAAAGCATTTTTAGCAATGTGCGCAACCTTTTACTATGCTCACTACATATTACGTAATAGACAAGTTGCTATTTTAGTTGCAGCTTTATTTGTCTTATCACCATTATATTTTAGATTCACTGTATATTGGCCATTTTTCAGTGACATTTTTATATTATTACCTTTGCTCTTACTAGCAATAGAAAGGTTTTTACAACATAAAAAAATTGGTTTATTTATCATCGTAGTTGCCATATCTTTGATTAATAACTTTTATTTTGCATATTACCAATGCTTAACTGGTATTATTTATTTGGCATTACGTTTAATTTTTAGACATAAAAATGATATTAAACTTTCTATTAAGCATTTTAGTGTGTTATTCATAGCTGCATTATTAGGTTTAGGCTGTAGCTTATTTTTCTTCTTCCATGGAGTTATGAGTTTTGTAAATAATCGTCGTATCCCATTTAACGGAGAGGTCCCTTTGTTTGAACCGTTAGATAAAAACACTAATTTATTTTATGATAACTACTTAATTGTCGTTATCTTTATTACAATTCAAGCATTATTGGCATTTAAGTTGTATAAACATTTTTATTTTAAATTATTTGCTTTATGTACTCTATTTTGTATAATAGCTGCATTTATCCCTTATATCGATCAAGTATTTAATGGTTTTTCCGCTCCACAGAAACGGTGGCATTATTTATTAGCATTTAGTAGTGCTATGCTCATTGGAAGTTATGTAAAATATTTTAAGACTTTATCTATCCGGCACTATTGTACGACTTCAGTAATTGCCATAGGCGTCATTTTTACGAGCGCTTGGCTTGTTGACACTGTTGTATCTTGGGTTTATTTCGTACCAATAGTATGTGTTATAGGTTTATTAATTTTGCTATTACAACAACCTAAATACAAAGTAAAACTAACACCTCTGTATAGTCTGTCAATTATTATATTATTATTGTTAGTATCTTTTGTTTTTATCAAATACCAAATTTATTTTGCAGACCACCAACAACGGGCAAACAAAAATTACGTACAAAGTAGTATGTATAATTCACAACAACAGCGTGAACTTGTAAATAAGATGCAAACAACTAAAAACGATGATGAACGTATTGACTGGCGTGTCGATGAACAAGATAACACACCTATGTATCAACACTTTAAAGGTTTAAGTCTATATTCCAGTATTTTTCATCATAATATTTTAGACTTTTATTACGATCATTTAAAAATTAATATGGTTAATGAATCTGTCAGCCGTTATCAATCAACGAATGGTAGACAAAATTTAGCGAGTTTATTATCTGTAAAATATTTAATGCGCAAGGAACATCAATCTAATGTACCGTCATATTTTAAAAAAGTCGAACATCAAGGGCAATATGAAATTTATAAAAACCAATTACCTTTACCAGCTGTCCGTGTCAGTAATAAAATTTATGACGCTCGCAAACTGCATACGCCAATCGCGCGTGAACATGCTATGTTAACAGGAATTGTCTTACCGCATAAAGGTGTAGCTTTGCAGCAACAACCTAAAAATTTATTGAATGATGTAACAATTACAACTGATAATATTCAACAACAGCATAAAAATAAAATCAAAGTTACTAAAAATTCCGGACAAATAAAACTACATATACCTCAAAAAATAAGAAAGCAGTACGATGATTTTTATCTGACAATGAAAATTAAACGTGGGCTACCTGACAGTAATTTTTCAGTACAACTTAATCAATATCAAAATAATCGTTTATTTAACAATTCGACTTATAAAACTGGAGTAGACACACAGCTTTACAGAACCCAACCAGATAGTGACGGTAATATTTCAATTGATATAAGTCCATATGGAACGTATCAATTCCAATTACTTCAATTACATGGAGAAAATTACGATACACTCAAGCAAGCGACAAAACAAAAACAATCGCACCATTATCATGATATTAACAACGGGGTAAAAGTTGATTTAGGAAAACATGAGAGCGGTATGGCACAAATTAATATTCCATATCGTCAAGGAATGACAGCTTTCGTGGATGGTAAAAAAGTCACTCCACAAAAAGTAAATTACTTCATGACTGGTGTACCAGTACGTTCAAATAACGACACTATCATTATTAAATATAAACCACCATTTTGGTTTACTATGATAATTATATCTTTAGTTAGTATAGTCATTAGTGTTATTTTCCGATTTATGTTATATAAAAAAAGCACGATCCATAAAAAGAAAAGAGGATAGTTGGCATGTTAAAACAATTATGGACAAATAAAATAACACGTTTGTGTTGTATTATAGCAATGGGGATTTTAGTTGCCTTGTTGCAATTTACACCTTATATTTATCGTTTTCTTACTGAAGGGGTTATTTTTAGCGGTAATGGCGATGGGTTTCGCCAGATGATGCCATTTCAAATGTATCTATTTGAGCACTTTACGTCTTTCCAGAGCTTTTATGATCATTCTTTCGGATTAGGTGGCGATTATGTTAAAGACTTATCTTATTACTATGCCACCTCTCCATTTACATATATAAACTTTATTTTTGTATGGTTAGCAACACAATTATTTCATTTAAATCCTAGTGACATTGGATTTTGGCCTGGTAACCAGCTCATCGTTGCATTCGTTAAAACGGTAGTTACTTATACTTTAGCTTTTTATTACTTTAGATCTTTAAACTTAAAATTCAGCACAGTATTTTTAGCTGCCCTACTATATGGCGCGTCAACTATTGTCATTTATTTTAATTTTACCTGGTCATTTTATGGTGATTTACTCATTTTCTTACCGTTGTCTTTATTAGGAATTGAACGTTATTTCAAGCAACGTAAGCTTGGCTTATTCATTTTTGCCATTGCCTTAACGTTATTTTCAAATTTTTATTTTAGTTATTTTCAAGCGGTTGCTTTAAGTTTTTATTTTATTTATCGACTCTGTATTGTACACCCAAACGATATCGTAACGCGATGGCAAAAATTTTATACGATAACTATTGCAGTAGTATTAAGTACATTAGTAGCTATTTGGGGATTTTATACGGGAGTATCTTCATTTTTAAATAATGATCGCAAAGCTAATCCTGAATTTGAAATTAATCTTTTTACTGATTTTGCACGCCAAACACATTTCTTTTCCAATGGCTTTTATATTACTGTCACTGCTTTTGCTTTAGTTGCATTATTTGCTTTTAAATTATACAGACATTATTATTATAAAATGTTTGCCATTGCAACTTGGATAATGCTCCTCGGAGCTTTAACACCTTATTTCGATAGTATGTTCAATGGATTTTCAACACCACAACGTAGATGGATTTATTTATTCGCACTAACTACTGCTATTTTAATAGCTTTATTTGTGCAATATATGGCGGAATTAACGTTAAAATCATATATATATGCTTGTATACCAGCTTTATTGATTATAGTAACTATGTCAATCACAGTTACAGCACAGAAAATGAATTGGATGATTGTGTGTATAATCATTATGATTTTTGTTGGGTGCTTGATTTACAATAAGCCACTTATTACTAAAAAATGGGCACTACCTATACTTTTAGCTCTATTTGTAATACAGCAAGCTTTAATCGTTAACGATTACCATTTTAATAACATCAAAAAATATGAAAATACATTTGCTGATTTGGATGATTCTTCCTATCGAAGCAAAGTATTAGCACAAAAAATCGACTCAATTAATAAGTCTTACCCAAATGATCCATTAAACAGAATTGATTACATGTCACAATATGGACTGAATTCTCCGATGATTTACCATTTTAATGGTATAGCTTTATACTCAAGTATTTTTGATGGGGATATTTTAAATTACTACGATAAACAATTACAAATCAATATGCATACAGACAAAAATAGTACTTATCGCTTATTATCAAACCGTGCAAATTTAATGTCGCTATGGAATGTCAAAGATCGTATACGTCGTCCTAATGATCTTAATATGACTTATGGTTTTAAAGAACATCAACTTATAAAAGATGGTAAAGCTGAATTTATACATTCTAAAAATGAAATCGATTATCCTAGTGCACATATTACTAACAAAGTGTACGACCAATCTGATTTGAAATCACCATTAGATAAAGAACAAGCAATGTTACAAGGCGTTACATTCAATAACGATAAATATGTTAACTCTTCATTTGAAGCTAATGATAATTTGTTATCTAAAGCAGAGCAATCCATGCAAAATGCATATATAAATGATAAAAAGCAACTTGTCGTTACAAAAAATAACGGGGGTGTCGAATTTAAGCTACCACAGTCTATAGCTAAGCAGTATAAAGATATGTATGTAGAATTAGACATTCAGTTACTCGCACCAAATAAAGAACATTATGTAGGCATTAATGAATATAAACAAACTCGTAATGAATTAGATTATAAATATCGACGATTGGTTAACCCAGTAACTATGCGAGTTAAAGCTAATGATGTCTTAAAGTTAAAATTAGCTCAAGGTACTTATAAGTATCGCATTAAAGGGATTTATGGCGAAAATTATAATACTTTACGTCGTAGCGCACAATCTCTAAACGAAGTCGATGTTGCACAACGTCGAGATGGTTATACTGTGACGAAACGTAAACAAGATAAAGGATATATCGTATTACCTATGGCCTATCGTGATGGCATGTATGCCAAAAGTAATGGTAAAGAAATCCCTGTCCTAAAGGGTAATGGTATTATGACTGTAATACCTGCTGAAAAGGGTCAAGAAAAATTAACATTACACTATAGACCCCCACATTTTTGGGTATTAATTACCATATCTGGACTGAGCATATTATTGAGTATTGGCTTCACGATATGGGTACGCAAAAAGCAACATTAAACACAAAAAAGACGAGCCTAAATATAGGCTCGTCTTTTTATTCGTCTTATACTGATTAGCGAATTTCAGGAATTCTAGCAGCTTTACCACGTAAGCTACGTAGGTAGTATAATTTAGCACGACGTACTTTACCGCGACGTTTAACTTCAATTTTTTCAATTTTAGGAGTGTGTACAGGGAATGTACGTTCCACGCCTACACCTGAAGAAATTTTACGAACAGTGAAAGTTTCTGACACGCCGCCACCACGACGTTTAATAACTACACCTTCGAATACTTGGATACGTTCGCGATTACCTTCAATAATACGTACGTGAACTTTTAAAGTATCACCTGGACGGAATGAAGGTATATCAGTGCGTAATTGTGACTTAGTTACTGCTTCAATTAATTTGTGATTAGTCATTTTTTTCTCTCCTTCAGCCTATGTTCTTGCCTTGACAAATATATAGCAGCGGACCATAGTGATTTTCGTGCTTTGCACACTTAAATTATAATAGCACAGACTATTTATTTTTTCAATTGCTTTTTATAAGTTTCTAATATTTTTTGGTCTTCTGTTGTTAACGGATACTGTTCTAATAAATCAGGTCTTTTAACCCAAGTATTAATCAGCTTTTGTTCATGTCTCCATTGCTCTATATGTGCATGGTTGCCTGAGAGCAATACATCTGGCACATCATGTCCTAAATACGATCTTGGACGAGTATACTGTGGAAACTCAAGCAAACCATCTTGAAAAGAATCGTCTTCATGTGATTGTTGATTACCTAATACACCAGGTATTAAACGAACGATAGCATCAGTCATAGTCATGGCGGGCAATTCACCACCTGTTAAAACATAGTCACCAATAGATACTTCATCCGTTACTAGCTGTGTACGGATTCGTTCATCATAACCTTCATAATGACCACAAATGAATACTAAATGTTCTGCTTCACTTAGTTCTTGTGCTAACGCTTGATTAAATGGTTTACCTTGTGGACACATCAAAATGACACGTGTTGCTTCAGTATGTTCAACTGCTTGCATAGCATTAAATACTGGCTCAGGTTTCAATACCATTCCTTGTCCACCACCATAGGGATAATCATCTACTTGGTTGTGTTTATTTTCAGCAAAATCTCTAAAGTCAACAGTATTCGTTTGCAAGACCCCTTTATCTTGTGCTCGCTTCATAATCGAATGATTCAATATTCCATCAAACATTTCCGGAAATAGCGTCAAATAATCAATTTTCATTAATCCAACAATCCTTCCAGTGGTGTTATATGGATTGTACGACCTTCCACGTCTACTTCCTTAACCACATCAGCAATATAAGGTATTAGATATTCTTTATCTCCTTTTACAACCCATACGTCATTTGCACCTGTCTCAAAAATTTCGATAACTCTACCTATCGGGGTATCTTCATCATCAAAGACAGTACAGCCAATAATATCTGAATAATAAAACTCATTTTCAGCTAACTCAATTTCCTCATGATCGCGTTCTTGCAATAATACTTGCCCTTTCAAATGCTCAATATCATTGATATTATTAATACCTTCAAATGTAAGCATATGTAGTCCCTTATGCATACGATGTGATGCTACAGTTAACATTACTGGTTCTTTGTGTGTTTGTTCTATCGTTAACACTTCGCCTGGTTGAAAACGTGTATCTGTAAAATCTGAATTTGATTTTACTTTTACTTCACCTTTAATGCCATGTGTATTGACGATTTTACCTACTTCAACTTTCATATATGTTCCTCCGAAATAAAATACTCATCTTCAAACTTTTATTAATCACGTAAATTATAACATGCTATAGTCTCTGTTTATATATTTTGTTACAGTTGCCTATGAGTAAATTCAACTTTAGCCTATAAAAAAAGAGTACCCTATATGGTACTCTTAAATATCACACTTTATAATCAACGATTATTTTTGCTCGTCGAATTTTTTCATGATACCTTCTTTAGATAAGATATTACGTACAGTATCTGTTGGTTTAGCACCATCATTTAACCATTTTAATGCTAATGCTTCGTCAATTTTAACTTCTGGAGCATTTACATTATTTGGATTATAAGTACCTACTTGTTCGATGATACGACCGTCACGTGGTGAACGTGCGTCTGCTACTACTATACGATAAAATGGGTTTCTTTTTGAACCTAAACGTGTTAAACGTAATTTAACTGCCATTGTTTGATTCTCTCCTTTGATTTCTATAATTTATTTTCTACAAGAAATAATATTACCAGTTAATAGTTAAGTTGTAAAGAGTTTTCTCTTTACTATTTAAAAGAAAATAATATTTGTGCTATTGAGCTAAAATAATGAGTCCGAGACATCATTTATTACATAAAGTCGATATAATATTATATTGCGATTTTGTATATACAATACCATCAAGACAAAACCAAGTTATAGTTCAACTTTTGTTTGTTTTGAAGATCCTAATTTTTGCATAATAAAATACATAGTGCACCGATTTTGTATCGTACTGACGCCCGGGGAATAATATGAGTGAGAGACTACAGGCTCGAACCATACCCCAGGCAAGCATGCACAGTCAAAATCGTAAAGCTTTAAATATCAAATTAAATTTTCATTGATAATGTCATTTAAGTCATACGAGAAACTTTATACTTAAAGTACATCGTTTATTTATTTTTGTAATATTTATTAAATGATACGAATGTGTCTTGTTTTTTGAATAACAAAATACATATTGTACTGATTTTGTAACGTGCTGACGCCCGGGGGAATAGTATGTGTGAGAGACTACAGGCTCGAACCATACCCCTAGGCAAGCACGCACAGTCAAAATCGTAAAGCTTTAAATATCAAAAAGACGAATCCATATTAAGGATTCGTCTTCTTATTTTGACAATGGCATTTATGTCCCAGTCACATCGTTTAAAATGGTAAATTCATACCTTTTAACATGTTTTCCATTTGATTTTTCTTACCTTTTTTACCTTTACCGCCAGAAAATTGTTTCATCATTTTCTTCATTTCATTGAATTGTTTCATAAGACGATTCACTTCTTGTAAAGAACGTCCAGAACCTTTAGCAATACGTTTTTTACGCGACACATTTAAAGTATTAGGATCATTTCGCTCATTTGGTGTCATAGATTGAATAATAGCTTTAATATGATCGATTTGCTTTTCGCTCATATTTAAATTATCCAATCCTTTCATTTTATTCATACCAGGAATCATTTTCATAATATCATCAAGTGGTCCTAAGCTTTTCACTTGGTCTAATTGTTCTAAAAAGTCATCTAGTGTAAACGAAGAACTTCGCATTTTTTGCTCTAAGTCTTTCGCTTTATCTTGGTCGACATCTTGTTGAGCTTTTTCAATTAAGCTTAAAACATCACCCATACCTAAAATACGAGAAGCCATTCTTTCTGGGTGGAATGGTTCTAAGCCATCTAATTTTTCACTCATACCAACAAATTTGATAGGCTTTTGCGTTACCGAGCGGATTGATAATGCTGCACCACCACGTGTATCACCATCTAATTTTGTTAATGTAACTCCTGAAACTTCCAATTGCTCATCAAATGATTGTGCAACATTGACAGCATCTTGCCCAGTCATAGCATCGACAACCAACATGATTTCATTTGGTTTCGCAATTGTTTTAACATCTTGTAATTCATCCATTAAAGCTTCATCAATATGCAATCTACCTGCTGTATCAATGATTACGAAATCTAAATGTTCTTCTTTAGCATGTTGTAAGGCATTTTCCACAATTTCTTGAGGCTTTACTTGATCGCCTTCGCTATAGACTGGTACATCTAGTTGCTTACCTACTGTTTGCAATTGATCAATTGCTGCAGGTCGATAGATGTCTGCTGCAACTAACATCGGTTTTTTATTATATTTTTTGCGCATAAGTAAAGCTAATTTACCTGCTGTTGTTGTTTTACCTGCACCTTGTAAACCTACCATCATAACTACTGTTGGTGGCTTATTGGCCATTGTAATAGTTGAATTTTCGCCACCCATTAACTGGGTTAATTCATCTTGAACTATTTTAATCACTTGCTGACCAGGTGTTAATGATTTCATTACATCTGATCCTAGTGCTCGATCTGACACTGTTTTGACAAAGTCTTTTACAACTTTAAAGTTAACGTCGGCTTCTAACAATGCGAGTCGAACTTCGCGCATCATCATCTTAATATCGGCTTCTGTTACTTTTCCTTTGCCGCGGATTTTTTGCATCGTATCTTGTAAACGATCGGATAATCCTTCAAACGCCATATCGAATCCCTCCTCTATTCATCAATTTCTTCTAATTGTTTAATATATGATAAAACACGCTCTGCATTATCACTGTGTTGTTTAATTTGGTCATATAAGTCTTTTCGCTTTTCAAAATTACGATAAAGTCCTAATTTAGTTTCATAATCTTCAACTAAATCGCCAGTTCTTCTAATATTATCATAAACAGCTTGTCTACTCACATTAAAAGTATCTGCAATTTCACTTAAAGAATAATCCTCTAAGTAAAACATTTGCAAGTAATTACGCTGTTTTTCAGTTAACAACGCTTGGTAAAAATCAAATAAATAATTCATTCGAATAGTTTTAATTAAATCATTTTGTGTCATGTGATTGACCCTCATCATCGGTAACATCATCAGAAGTATCTTCTGCTGGTAGTTCTTCCACATTTTCTTCAATCATATCTGCGAATAAGCCATAAACATAACTTTCAGGGTTAAACGGTTGTAAGTCATCTAGTTTTTCACCTAATCCGACATATTTAACTGGAATGTGCAACTCATTACGTATAGCTAACACAATACCACCTTTGGCTGTTCCATCTAACTTAGTCAATACTATTCCTGTTACATTAGTTACGTCTTTAAATGATTTTGCTTGAGATAAGGCATTTTGTCCAGTAGTAGCGTCCAAACACAATAATACTTCGTGTGGTGCTTCTGGAATAGAACGCCCGATGACTCTTTTTACTTTTTCCAATTCATTCATTAAATTGGATTTATTTTGCAAACGACCAGCTGTATCACAAATTAATATATCTACATCTTTATTTTTAGCAGCGTTAATTGCATCATACATAACTGCCGCAGGGTCAGAACCTTCTGCTTGACTAACGACCTCTACACCAACACGTTCACCCCATACTTTGAGTTGCTCAATTGCTCCCGCTCTAAAAGTATCTCCAGCAGCAAGCATAACTTTTTTGCCTTCTGCTTGATAACGATGTGCTAGCTTACCAATTGTTGTTGTTTTACCTACACCATTAACACCAACCATTAGAATAACGTTAAGTCTTCCATCTTGTAGATCCATAGCTTCAGATTGATCATCATTTTGATGGTAAATTTCTACTATTTTTTCAACAATTACTTCACGTAAATCTTCTGTTTCTTGGATATTACGTTTTCGTGCTTCATCACGTAACTCATCAACAAGTTCCATTACTGTATTAAAACCAACATCAGCAGTTATGAGCATTTCTTCTAAAGCTTCGAAGAAATCTTCATCAACTTTACGATATCGTGCGATTAAAGTATTTAATTGTTCTTGGAAGTTTTGTCGTGATTTTTCTAAACCAGCTTTAAATTTCGCACCTAAACGTTGAGCTTCGATCTCTTCAAAGTCTTCAATCGATATTAGACCATCTTCATCAAAGTCAGCTTCTTTTAATTTTTTAGGCTTTTTCTTTGTTTCATCAGTTGTTTGTTCTTGAGTATCCAGTGTTTCATCTTGCTGTAGTTCTTGTTCATCAAGTGTTTCGTTTTGTTGTTCCGAACCTGTAAATTTATCTTTTAATCGTTTAAAAAAACTCATAACTGTTCCTCCTTCATGACGTCATCGATCGTATTAAGATTAACGCTTACTAATTTAGACACACCTGATTCTTGCATCGTAACACCATACAAACGATCTGAATATTCCATCGTGCCTTTTCTATGTGTAATTACAATAAACTGTGTTTGATCAGACAGATTTTTTAAATAATTAGCATAGCGAATCACATTTGCCTCATCTAGTGCGGCCTCTACTTCATCAAGTATAACAAATGGTGCTGAACGTACTTTTAATATTGCAAATAATAAAGCAATCGCACTTAGCGCACGCTCTCCACCACTTAGTAAGGATAAATGCTGTAATTTTTTCCCTGGCGGTTGAACTATAATGTCGACACCTGCTGCTAAATAATCATCATCTGTTAATCTTAATTCTGCTTGTCCACCACCGAATAAAGTTTTAAATACTTCCTCAAAATGACCTTGTACTGCATGAAATGTTTCTTTAAAGCGGTCTTTAACTTCTTGATCCATTTCCGTAATAATTTGCTCAAGAGTAGTTTTTGCTTCTCTTAAATCTGTACGTTGTTCATTTAAAAATGTATAACGCTCATTAATTTCTTCAAATTGTTCAATCGCATTTAAATTAACATTGCCCAATTCTTCAATTGACATTTTCGTTAATTTAACTTTTTTACGTAGTGTTTCGATTTCTTCTTCATTATCATATAAGTCTCGTGCACGTTCAAATGTTAATTGATATTGTTCAGATAAATGATCAATTGCGTGATTAATTAATACATCTAGTCGTGATTGTTCAGCTTTGATGTCTTGGTAACGATTTTCGATGGATAAAATATCTCTATTAGCTTCTTCCAATTTAATATCGTTAGCCTCTATTTCTTCATTGATAGTCACACGTTGCGCTTTTACATCATTAAGCTGTTCCGTAAACTGTTCTTTTTCGGCTTTACTTTGTTCTATATTTTTACGTACATTATCAAATGCTTTTTGACCCGTCGTATCTTCAGAGTTGAAGAAGGCAATTTGTTCTTCAATTTTTGATTGCTGTTCCGTAGCAGATTGTAACTGCTTGTCGATACGTTCAACAGTTTGGCGTTGCCCTTTAAGTCTTTCTTTGACTACAGCCATATCTGATTGTTTTTGATGCAATTGCTGCTGCATTTGCGTAACACTTTCTTTACCTTCTTTTGATAACTTAGTATAGACTTCGATATCATTTTCTAGTTGTGCTAACGCTTCTGTAATTTCGGCCAAACGTTTTTTCTTATTTTGTAACGTTGCTTTGCTCGTTTCACTTTGATAACCATCATTTTTTTCAAACTCGAATTCTTCGTGTTCATTTTTAATATGCGCTTCACTTTTACGTAATTTATCTAATTCCAATTCATATTCATAAGCAACTTTTTTCACCTCATTATAGTCTTTACTATAAGTAAAATACTGCTCACTCAATTCATCAGATTGTGTTTTCAACGCTTTATATTGTTGTTCAAAAGTAGTGGTTTGTTGTTGATAGTCGGACAGTTGCTGACGTAAAGTTGTTAGCTCATCTTTTTGTGCTAATATACTTTTTGATTTTCTGTCACCGCCACCAGTCATAGAACCACCTGGATTAACAATATCACCTTCTAGCGTCACGATACGTGTACGATATTTAATATCTCGTGCTAATGCGTTCGCATTTTTTAAATCGTCTACAATAATCGTATTGCCTAAAAGGTTTTGAATGACTTTTTCGTATTGTTGGTCGGTGTTAATTGCTTCTGCCGCTACTGACATAAATCCTGTTGCTTGTTGTGCAGTACGATAAATATCTGTAGCAAGGTGTCTTGGTTGTATGACATTAAGTGGTAAAAATGTTGCACGCCCTAATCCTTGTTGCTTTAAGTATTGTATCGCCGCACGACCATCTTTTTCTGAGTTTACGATGACATGTTGCAACGATGCACCTAAAGCTGTTTCTATCGCTTTTGTAAGCTGTGATGGTACTTGAATGACATCAGCTACTGCACCATGAATTCCAGTTAATTTGTCATTTTTTGCTTTTAAAATATGTTTTACACCATTAAAGAAAAAGCTGTATTCTTCTTGTTGAGTAGCTAAACTATCAATTCTAGATTTCAACTTCTCATTGTAACGATAAGCTTGATGTAACTTATCTTCATATTCTTTTTGCTGTGCTTTCGTTTGTGTTAGCTGTTGCTCACACTGCGATAAATCTCGTTCAACTTTTTTCAACTTGCCTTGTGCTTCATCAAAATTTTGTTGTGTTTGTGTAATATCTGCTTGAATTGTTTTCAATTGTTCATAGACATCAAGTAATCTTGAATCAAGACGCGATTGTTTTGTTTCATTTTCTTGAATGGTATGTTCTAAAAACCGTATGTCATTGTTCACATCTGATTGTTCAGAGATGAGCGTATAATATTGGTCTTTAATTTCTTCTAATTTCTCGTCATGTTGCTCATCAGTTACATAAAGTTGGGACTCATATTTGTTAATTTCAGTAGTTAAGTCTTTCTGTTTTGTTACTAAAGTTTGCAACTGATCTTGTGCTTGCGTTTTTTCTTCTTCTAATTGCGCTATTTGATCTGCTAAATTAGCTTGTTCTTCTTCAAATCTTGCATTCGTTGCTGATTGGTTTTTTTGGCGCTCTTCTAATACGTTTAATTGTCCGTTATATTTTTCTACTGCCTCTGTTGCATCGACTAATCGCTGATTTAACGACTCGATAACTTCATCTAATCGGTATCTTTCGCCTTTATTTTTTTCGATAGTACGTGCATGTTGTGATTTTTCAGCTTCTTTAGCCTCTTGTTTACTTTTAAGTTGATTTAATGTTGTATCTAATTCATTAATATTTTGGTTATAACTTTCAATATCGTGTACCGTGACTATTACATCACTTTGTTCCATTTCTTTAGTTAAATGCTTATATTCTTTCGCAATCGCCGCTTCTTCACGTAAAGGTTCTACTCGACCTTCTAAGTCATATAATATATCTTCTACTCTGTTCAAATTATCTTCAGTTTGATCTAGTTTTTGAACTGACGCGGCTTTACGTTTTTTATATTTGAGCACACCTGCTGACTCTTCTAATATTTGTCTACGGTCAATAGGTTTGGCATTCAAAATTTCATCTACACGACCTTGTGAAATAATACTAAATGCTTCTTTCCCTAAACCAGAGTCTAAAAACAGGTCAATGATATCTTTCAATCTCGCCCTATCATTATTTAAATAATATTCACTTTCTCCGCTCCGATATAAACGACGTGTAACGGTTATTTCATCTTGGTCAACTTGCAATTTACCAGAGTGATTGTCTAGTCTTAATCTTACTTCTGCATAGTTTTGTGCTTTACGATGTTCCGCTCCTGAAAAAATAATATCTTCCATTTTTGCGCCACGTAAAGATTTCGCTGATTGTTCCCCTAATACCCATTTAATTGCATCAGTTATATTACTTTTACCGCTACCATTTGGGCCTACAATCGCTGTTACACCTTCATCAAATTCAACATTTGTATGTTCAGCGAATGACTTAAAACCAAATGCGTCTATCGACTTTAAATATACCATGCTATTCTCCTTAATAAGTCATTTCAATTTCACCTAGTGTTCAGTTGGTTACTTTTATAATGACAACTTACTTTTCATTGTTTTATATGCTTTTTCAGCTGCTTTTTGTTCAGATTCTTTTTTTGTTTTACCTTTTCCTTCAGCTACAGCTGTATCTTCTAAAATAACTTCAGATGTAAATAACCTGTGGTGCGCTGGACCTTCTTCATTAATGAGTCGATACGTTACGTCACCTTTATTTTGTTGGTGTACAAACTCTTGGAATTGCGTTTTAAAATCTACGACACCATCTAATACATCAGCTTCAACAAATGGGAAAATAATCCGTTCAGCAAAATACCACACTGAATCCAATCCTTGATCAAGATATAATGCACCTACAAAAGCTTCAAACGCATCGGAAACAAGTGAAGGGCGCAAACGTCCCCCTGTTTTTTCTTCGCCTTTACCTAATAAAATCAAATCATTTAGTCGTATTTTTTTGGCAAATATTACAAGTGAGGGTTCACAAACTATTGTGGCACGCATTTTCGTTAAATTCCCTTCTGGTAACTCAGGGTATTTATCAAACAAATAACGTGAAACCGTCAATTCTAATACCGCATCTCCTAAAAATTCTAAACGTTCATTATGTTCTAAACGATTCATATTAAAATCATTTATAAAACTTGAGTGAGAGAATGCTTGTTGATACAATTCGACATTATTATATTGTAGGTTTAATTCAGTCATCTTGTGTTGAAATCTCTCTCTAAAATCTTTAACCATATCTATCTTTTTGTTGTTGGTCAATACACTACCTCCTAGTAAACATAAATAAGTCATACACAGTAGATTTTACGTTAATTTCTTCCAAAACTAAAGAGAAAACTAAGATATTCATGATTCTTTCTATACTTGATTTAATGAAATACATCTTACTTTAGTTTATAAATGTTTGTACGAAAAAAATCTGAGCCATGTAAATGTGGCTCAGATTTTAATTTATTATTTTTCAAGACTGTTAATAAAGTTAACAGCGTCACCAACAGTGTTGATTTTTTCAGCTTCTTCATCTGGAATTTCAGTACCAAATTCATCTTCTAATTCCATAACTAATTCAGCAATATCAAGTGAGTCAGCGCCTAAATCGTCTTTAAATGATGCTTCAGCAGTAACTTTGTCAGCATCTACACCTAAACGGTCAACGATGATATCTTTTACTTTGTCGAAGTTTTCCACGTCGATTCACCTCCTTTTAAGGTCTAAGGATAGACCTTTTTATTTTCCCATTTTATCCTATGAAATACAAGTAGTATTTAGAAACACAATGGGCAAAATGACAAGCTTATATGTCATATATAAAGGACTAATATTAGTCCATATACATGCCACCATTTACATGTATCGTTTGTCCAGTAATATATTTTGCTTTATCTGACGCTAAAAATGCTACTGTGTTAGCGATATCTGTATCTTCACCAAAACGTGATAATGGGATTTGTTCTAACATTTGATCTTTAAGCTCATCACTTAAAGCATCAGTCATGTCAGAAACTATAAAGCCCGGTGCCACTGCATTAACTGTAATATTTCTAGATGCAAGTTCTCGTGCAGATGATTTTGTCAATCCTATAACACCTGCTTTAGTTGCTACATAATTCGCTTGACCAGGATTACCTAAAGCACCAACAACGCTTGATAAATTAATGATTGCACCACTTTTTTGTCTCAACATCTGAGGTGTTACTTTTTGGATACAATTGAAGACACCTTTTAAGTTTGTATCTATTACATCGTCCCACTCTTGTTCTTTCATACGCATCAATAAATTATCACGTGTAATACCAGCATTGTTTACTAGTACATCCACTGAACCGAATTGACTCACAACTTCTTTAATCATTGCTTTAACTTCATCACCGTTAGCAACATTTGCTTGAATTGCAAAACTATCTACATTTTTAGCTTTAATTTCTTCAACAACTGCATCTGCTTTATCTTTACTACCTGCGTAATTGACTGCTACATTATATCCTTCTTCGGCAAGTTGTAGTGCTATACTACGACCAATACCTCTAGATGCTCCTGTTACTAATGCACTTTTACTCATGTTCAACCCATCCTTTTACGTCATCAATTGTTTGAATAGAAGTTAATTTAACATCTCTGTTGATTTTTTTAATTAACCCAGATAATACTTTACCAGGACCAATTTCAATAAAATGATCTACACCTTGTTCAATTAACCATTCTGTTGATTGGATAAATTGTACTGGTGAATATAATTGTTGGATCATATTTTGTTTAATCGTTGCTGCATCTGTAGCTGGTTTAGCATTGACATTTTGAACGACTGGAAATGCAGCGTCGTGCCATTCAAATTGATTAATGTACTCTGAAAATTGTGCTTCAATCACGTTCATCATAGATGAGTGAAATGGTCCTGAAACAGCTAAAGGCATTACTCTTTTGGCACCTAGTTCTTTTCCTTCAGCTACAAGCTTGTCAATTAACGATTTATGTCCCGACACAACAATTTGTCCTGGCGCATTTATATTTGCAGGTTCAATTAACTCTTCAGATGAAGATAATGACTGACAAATTTTATCAACTTCTTCGTAATTTAAGCCAAGTACTGCTGCCATACTACCTACACCATTAGGAAATGCTTCAGACATTAACTGGCCACGTTTTCTTACAATTTTAACTGCGTCTTCGAATTGCAATACACCACTTGCTACTAAACTTGAATATTCACCAAGGCTATGACCCATAGTAAAATCTGCATCAATGTCATTTAATGCTGCATGTAACGCTACACTATGCGTTAATAATGCTGGTTGTGTGTTTTCTGTTTGGCCCAATTTATCTTCTGAATCTGTGAACATTGTTTCTAATACATCAAAATCTAAAGCAGTTTGTGCCTGGTTTAAGATGTTTGTAGCAGAATCATCCACATTGTATAAGTCTTGACCCATACCAACTTT
>ERZ1023396.49-NODE-49-length-73598-cov-157.047741_pt1 | contig 73598 bp, 67 predicted proteins | sample MGYA00380504_ERZ1023396 | MGnify/ENA primary metagenome ERZ1023396 (study PRJEB33173, sample SAMEA4830410) | metagenome | study: EMG produced TPA metagenomics assembly of the PRJEB25223 data set...
TTTAACCACACTGTGTGTGGCAATCTCTGCCGTCTTATTAACCGCTTGTGGTGGTAGCAGTGGTGGTTCAAATCCACCTGCTCCTACGCCCATCCCAAATGCTGGCAGTACAGGCAATGCTGGTAACACTGGTAGTACAGGCGGTACTGATAATACAGCCAATGCAGGTAATACAGGCGGTACTGGCGGTACAAGCTCTGGTACAGGCAGTGCCAGCACACCAGAGCCAAAATATCAAGATGTACCAACTAAGAAAAATGAAAAAGCTGAAGTTTCAGACATACAAAAACCTGCCATGGGTTATGGCATGGCTTTGAGTAAAATTAATCTATATGAACAAAAAGATATATCTTTAGATGCAAATAATATCATTACCTTAGACGGTAAAAAACAAGTTGCAGAAGGTAAAAAATCGCCATTGCCATTTTCGTTAGATGTAGAAAATAAATTACTTGATGGCTATATGGCAAAAATGGATCAAGCGGATAAAAATGCCATTGGTGAAAGAATTAAGAGAGAAAATGAGCAAAATAAACAAATCTCCGATGAAGAACTTGCCAAAAAAATCAAAGAAGATGTGCGTAAGAGCCCTGATTTTCAGCAAGTATTATCATCGATGAAAGCAAAAACTTTCCATTCAAATGACGAAACAACCAAAGCAACCACACGAGATTTAAAATATGTTGATTATGGTTACTACTTGGTGAATGATGCCAATTATCTAACCGTCAAAAAAACAGATGAACCAAAACTTTGGAATTCAGGTCCTGTGGGTGGTGTGTTTTATAATGGCACAACGACCGCCAAAGAGCTGCCCACACAAGATACGGTCAAATATAAAGGACATTGGGACTTTATGACCGATGTTGCCAAAAAAAGAAACCGATTTAGCGAAGTGAAAGAAACCTATCAAGCAGGCTGGTGGTATGGGGCATCTTCAAAAGATGAATACAACCGCTTATTAACCCAAAAAGACTCTGCCCCTGATGATCATAGCGGTGAATATGGTCATAGCAGTGAGTTTACTGTTAATTTTAAGGACAAAAAATTAACAGGTGAGCTGTTTAGTAACCTACAAGACAGCCACAAGAGCAAGGTTACGAAAACCAAACGCTACGATATTAAGGCTGATATCCACGGCAACCGCTTCCGTGGCAGTGCCACCGCAAGCAATAAAGATGACACAAGCAAACACCCCTTTACCAGTGATGCCAACGATAAGCTAGAAGGTGGTTTTTATGGACCAAAAGGCGAGGAGCTGGCAGGTAAATTCTTAACCGATGATAACAAACTCTTTGGTGTCTTTGGTGCTAAGCAAGAGAGTGAAGCTAAGGAAACCGAAGCCATCTTAGATGCTTATGCACTTGGGACATTTAACAAAAATAAAGCAACCACATTCACCCCATTTACCGAAAAACAACTGGATAACTTTGGCAATGCCAAAAAGTTGGTCTTGGGTTCTACCGTCATTGATTTGGTATCTACCGATGCCATCAAAAATGAATTCACCAAAGACAAGCCAGAGTCTGCCACAAACAAAGCGGGCGAGACTTTGATGGTGAATGATAAAGTTAGCGTCAAAACCTATGGCAAAAACTTTGAATACCTAAAATTTGGTGAGCTCAGTGTCGGTGATAGCCATAGCGTCTTTTTACAAGGCGAACGCACCGCTGCCACAGGCGAGAAAGCCGTACCAACCACAGGCAAAGCCAAATATTTGGGGAACTGGGTAGGATACATCACAGGAAAGGACTCATCAAAAGGCTTTAATGATGCCAAAGATGTTGCTGATTTTGACATTGACTTTGCAAGCAAAACAGTTAAAGGCAAACTTATCACCAAAGACCGCACAGAGCCTGTCTTTAGCATCACAGGTAAAATCGCAGGCAATGGCTGGACAGGCAAAGCCAGCACCGCCGAAGCGAACGCAGGGGGCTACAAGATAGATTCTAGCAGTACAGGCAAATCCATCGTCATCAAAGATGCCGAAGTTACTGGGGGCTTTTATGGTCCAAATGCAACCGAGATGGGTGGGTCATTTGCACACAAAAACAGCGGTGATGATGGCAAAGTCTCTGTGGTCTTTGGCACAAAAAAACAACAAGAAGTTAAGTAGTAATTTAAATACAATGTTTGTTCGGCTGATGGGGTGGATACTTAATCAAATATGAATGATTAAGATGATATGCCCAAGCCATGCCAATGATTGATAGCAACGATGGCAGATGATGAGTTTTCATTATCTGCCATTATTATTGCTTAATTATTGCTTAGTTACTGTTTGTCATTTGGTGGCATTTTACCTAGGTGGTGTTACTGGTTTTGGTTATGATGCACCATTTTAGAGCAAATGGTCGGATTATTTTCACATCAAACACTTGCCTGCAAAGGCTTATGGTCTGTTCTGCTTAAAAAGCATATACCCTCTGCTGTTTAGATGGGTATTTTATGGCAAATACAAAATTTCAACACGCCTTATTAATTTTTATGATATATTTATAAGATTGATTTATTTTTATTTATAACTATTTTTTATAGTTATTTTGTTTTTATTCATCTACGTTTATAGGATAAGATAGTCATGCCAATGAGTCGCATAAAATCCTTTTTTGAGCTAGAAGCTGCTGGGGGCATTGTACTTGCCTTTGCTGCTGTGCTTGCCATGATGGTCGCCAATTCGCCCCTGTACGAGTTATACAACGCCTTTATTCACGCTCCTGTGGTGGTGCAAATTGGTCAGTTTGAAATTGCCAAAGATGCTCATCATTGGATTAATGACGGTCTGATGGCAGTATTTTTCTTTTTGGTGGGGCTAGAATTAAAACGTGAGGCCTTGATAGGAGAGCTCTCCGACATCAAGCAAATCATCTTACCTGCCATCTGTGCCATCGGTGGCATGATTGCCCCTGCTTTGGTCTACTATGGGCTAAACCATGGTGATGCCGAAGCCTTAAAAGGATGGGCAATCCCTGCCGCCACGGACATTGCCTTTGCCATTGGCGTGCTTAGTCTGCTTGGCAACAAAGTTCCCAACGCCTTAAAAGTTTTTTTGGTATCCATTGCCATCTTTGATGACATCGGAGCGATCATCATCATTGCCCTGTTCTACACATCCGAGTTATCACTGTTGTCGCTTGGGGTGGCGGCGGTGTGTTTGCCATTCTTATTTTTACTAAATCGCTTAAATGTTACCCGTCTAACGCCTTATTTACTCATCGGAGTCATCTTATGGGCTGCCATGTTAAAATCAGGCGTACATGCAACATTGGCAGGGGTACTTTTGGCGTTTTTCATTCCCTTAAAAAACAATGCTGACCCCGATCATTCGCCCCTAGAAGAGTTAGAACATGACCTGCATAATACCGTCGCTTTTGGTATCCTACCTTTATTTGCCTTTGCCAATGCAGGCATCTCATTGGCTGGCACCAGCATGAGTGAAATCATGCATGGTGTGCCCATGGGGATTGCTTTGGGTTTGATTATCGGTAAGCAGATTGGCGTAATCATCCCTGTGCTTGTCGTTGTCAAATTAGGTCTTGCCAAATTGCCCAAAGGCACCACTTTCATACAAATCTATGGCGTGTCCCTGCTTTGCGGTATTGGCTTTACCATGTCACTCTTTATCTCAGGGCTTGCCTTTGGGGGCATTCCTGATGAGTATGACCCACGTTTGGGTATTATCTTAGGTTCGCTTGTCTCGGGCATTATCGGCTATCTTATCTTACGTACTAATATCAAAGATGCCAACCACCCCACTCTCATCAAAAATGATGAGATGTATCTTGGGGTTGGCGAACCGCCCAAACACTAATCAACGACAAATCACCAATAAAAGCGGACAACATGTCCACTTTTTGCTGGTCGCTCTTTTCTTTTATCTGCGTTTATCATACAATAAACCGATCTTATTTTTTACCATTGCCATCATCAACCCATCATTTAAGGAACAGACCTCCATGTCTTATCGCACCGCCCTTGATTTGGCATCCGCCCTATCTGATACAGACAAGCTAAAACTTGCCCATCATCTGCTCGGACAGCTTATGCTCTCACCCAAATCATCATCTGCCCCCACGCCCAAACTGCCACCATCTGCCGATTATGATTATTGCCTAGAACGGGTATTAAAAAGCAGACCCAACCGTCTGTCTGCTCTACAAACATTTTTGGAGGCGATTTTTAGCTTTCGAGGCGGACAAGATGCCAATATTGATGACATCATCAAACGCTTAGAGCTAAACAAAATCATAAAAAAAGAGGGGGATAATGTGGTATATTTGGTTGATTAAAGTTTTTTACAAGTTTAGCATTATTTTGAAAAAATTTGTTACATATCTTACCGTCATTTCATATATAATAAGATGGTTAGATGGTTATACAAAACTGCTTTTTAACATTTATATTCATCCCTTGTAAGGAGATTGTTATGAAAAAATTATTAATTGCCACAGCGGTAGGTGCGTTAGTTTTGACAGGTTGTGCCACAAATACCCCAACCATGAATCAGCCCATCACTCAGCAGATGCACGGCGAACACGCCCACAAGCATGGCAATCATACCAACAATTCCCATCATGGTATTATATCAAAAACCTACACCTGCAATAATGATGCCAATGATGCCAACATTGTTGCACACTACAACCCTGATGCCAAAAAAGCCTTGCTTAACATCACTGCTTCTCAATTGGGTCTAAATGGTACTGATGTTGAGTTTAAAATTGCCCCCACGGATTCTACATCCAAATCTGGCTCTGGCATGCTGTTTATCAATGACGTCAATCCCAACTCAAAATACGAATGGCACACCAAAGGCAACATAGGCATGCTAGACATCACAACTGCTGATGGTTCGGTATATAGCCTAAGTTGTCAAAGCACCCTTCCCACGCATCATCATATTCACAGCCACTAAAAAAATCACGCATGAGATAAATACTCTGCTTTGACCCAAAAAACGCATGAGCTTGGCTTGTGCGTTTTTGTGGTTCATATGGTTTGTTGGTCATAAAAGGCAGACACACCCCAAACCGCTCATCTTATTTGCCACTCATCCTATTTGCATGGTTTATTTTTTCATGATAAGCTGACAGGTGTAATTGGCACATTCCGCCTTTAATATTCCGTGTGTTTGCAATAACTCTGCCTTAATCTCTTGCTCTGCCAACATGTTTTCTAACACCGCTTTGCCGTCATTGCCATACAAAGCCGTGGCAAGAGCGTGGGCTTTTTGGGCGTGGGCATAGCTTGCCTGCTTGATGGCATCGCTGTCTTTGGGATGGGCATAATACCACGTCAGCTCAAAGAGTTCATCTGACTCAATGACATATAACGGTGGCTCATATGCTGATGTATGACTGTATTTGTCCGCCATGACTCCATGAAAATCCAAAGCATCCGATTTGGTGGCAGTTTGGGCGATGAATGTTTTGGCATGCTCAAACCGATCTTGTCCCATCTCGGTCATGATAGGCCGAGCTTGCCAATTTGCCACATCATAGACCACTTTTTTATAGACCTGTGGCTCGCCATCATCTTGTATCACATCCTTGTGTGTGGTGGGGCGAAAAAACAATACTAATGCCAATGCACAGGCAATGATAAACACCCAAATGATGGGGGCTTTTAAGAATTTTTTGGTAGGTGTTGTGTTGGTCATGGCTTATGATAAACTGGCAAAATGGATTGATTAAATCAATAAATGTATACAAAAATGATGGCGGTTATTGTAGCTGTTTTTGTGCCATTTTAACAGTTCTAATTTTTAAATTTATCAGGATACCACATGCAACATTTCATCGTCATTGGCAACCCCATTAGCCACTCAAAAAGCCCTGACATTCATACTGCCTTTGCTCGCTTGGTGGGGATTGATATTAGTTATCGACGCCAATTTTGCCCTGATGATTTTGACAGTCTTAGGGCGGTGATAGAAGCTTTTTTTAACGGTGGCGGTGTGGGGGCGAATGTAACCTTGCCCTTTAAAGAAATGGCGTTTGACATCTGCCAAGAAGTCGGCACATTAAGCGATTACGCCAAAAATGCAGGGGCGGTAAACACGCTTGCCCTAAAAAATGGCACGCTCTTTGGCGACAACACAGATGGTCAAGGACTGGTGGCGGATTTGGTGAACCATGGTGTGGATTTATACAGCAAAAAGGTCGCCATACTTGGGGCAGGTGGAGCAACTCGGGGGGTTATTTTACCACTGGTTCAACGTGGTGCCAGAGTATCAGTTTTTAACCGTACACCATCAAAAGCCCACATACTTGCCCAAAATTTCATCACGCAAGGCATTACCATAAATGCCCACGCCTTGGATGATTTGACAGGACATTTTGACGTGATTATCAATGCCACATCCGCCACAACCACAGGGCAAACGCTGGATTTGGGTGATGTATCGGCTGATGTGGCTTATGACATGATGTATGGCAAGCCGTCTGCTTTTTTAAAGCATTTTCATCACGCTCAGCAGATAGATGGCATGGGCATGCTCATCAATCAAGCTCGCTTATCCTTTGAACTTTGGACAGGACGGACGGTAGATTTGGATAAAGTGATGCCCAATTTATAATTAATTTTTATAAAAAAATCAGAAATTTATGAAAAATCGTTATTTTTAACACAAAAGCCCCATCACAAATCTCAAAATAAGGTATAGTAACAAAATGACGTTCTAATACACAATTACACTTATATTGACTTGAACTTGACTTGTAATTATTGTCTACGCATTACCCATCTACCATCATCACAAAGGAGCTGTATCATGCTGACGTACAAAGCCCCCCTACGGGACATTAAATTTCTCATCAATGAAGTTTTTGACTATCCTGGCCACTACCAAACCTTTGAACATGGCAAAAATGCCGACAGCGAAACGGTTGGCATGATTTTAGAAGGTTTTGCTGATTTGGCTCAAAATGTCATCGCCCCCTTATATCAGTCAGGTGATGCCGAAGGTTGTCATTTTGAAGATGGCAAAGTTAGCACACCCAAAGGCTTTAAGCAGGCGTATCAGCAATTTGCACAAGGGGGCTGGCAAGGCATTTCCTATCCTGAACAGTATGGCGGTATGGGTCTGCCAATGTCTCTTAATCTCATCAAATCAGAAATGCTTGGTACTGCCAACTGGTCATTTGCCATGTATCCGGGGTTATCGCTTGGAGCGGTCAATACCATTTTAGAATACGGTACAGCCGAACAAAAAGAACTATACCTGCCCAAACTCATCACCGGTGAATGGTCTGGCACCATGTGTCTGACCGAATCCCAGTGTGGTACTGACCTAAACCAAATGAAAACATCCGCCAAACCCAATGATGATGGCACTTATCTTATTAATGGTTCTAAGATTTTCATCAGTGCAGGTGAACATGACCTAACTGATAATATCGTGCATGTCGTTTTGGCACGCCTGCCCGATGCTCCTGCTGGCACAAAAGGCATTTCGTTATTTATCGTACCAAAATTCTTAGCTGACAGTGATGGCAACATGGGCAAACGCAATGGTGTCAGCTGTGGTTCTATTGAACATAAAATGGGCATTCGTGCATCAGCGACGTGCGTACTTAACTTTGACAACGCCACAGGTTATCTCATTGGCGAACCAAATAAAGGACTAAAAGCAATGTTCACCTACATGAACACCGCTCGTGTCGGTACAGGCATTCAAGGTTTGGCACACATGGAACTTGCCTTTCAAAACTCACTGCCTTATGCCAAAGAACGCCGTTCTATGCGTGCTTTATCTGGCACCAAAGAACCCAACAAGCCTGCTGATGCCATTCACTATCACGCCGATGTCCGCCGTATGCTATTAACCCAAAAGGCATTTACCGAGGGGGCAAGAAGCATGATTTATCATGTTGGACGTTATTCGGATAAACTGGCAGATGCGGTCGTGCGTGGCGATAAAAAAGAAATTGCACGTTGGGAGGACAAAATGGGCTTTTTCACACCTGTATTAAAAGGCTTTTTGACCGAAATCGCCCAAGAATCTGTAAAAAATGGCTTACAAATCTTTGGCGGTCATGGTTATATCAAAGAATGGGGCATGGAACAAATCGCTCGTGATGCTCGTATTGCCACATTATACGAAGGCACAACAGGCATACAAGCTCTGGACTTACTCGGTCGCAAGGTGCTACTACATGGTGGCGGTAAAGTGGTGCGTGATTATACCGCCAGTATCATGAAATGGTGTGGCGATTATGCTTTGGATAAAGACATGCGTAAGTACGTTTGGGCATTGACCAAACTGTGTGCTGAATGGAATGCTCTGACCTTGCGTCTTGCCATTACCGCCAAACGCAAAAACCGTGAAATCATCTCAGCGGCGTCCGATGACTATCTCATGTACTCAGGCTATGTGATGATGGCATACCACTGGGCAAGAATGGCAAGTGTTGCTCTTGATAAGATGAAAAATGGCGGTGAACAGCCCCATGAATTTTATCTTGCCAAAACACAGACGGCGGAGTTTTACTTTGATAAAATCCTACCACGCACGAGTGGGCTTGCTGACAGCATGACCACATCAAGCGAGGTGATGACCGAGATAGACATTGAACATTTTATCATCGATTGACAACTGATTAATGGCTGATGATTTTCACACATCACCAAAAACCACTCAGTAAATGAGTGGTTTTTATTTGACCTTATTAATAAATTGACACAGATGGTCATGGTATTTTGTGGTAAAATCACCCTTTTATAAAACCAATGACAATCATGACCAACGCCAATTCTCTACACCCCAATCCACAAGCCCCAACCGCCCTAAATCCCAAGCCCAACGACATAATACCCCCAAAATCCATCCACACCATCAAGCATGGCAACAAACATGTTCTAAGAGTGGTATCTATTAATGTCAATGGATTAAGGGCATCTGAGAAAAAAGGGCTGTTTGATTTTATCATCAAATCAGACGCAGACGTGATATGTATGCAAGAGACACGGATAACCCATGAGCAGTGGACGGATAAGTTTAAGCCTGTGGGTTATCATACTCATTTGTTCCCTGCCGAGCGAGCGGGATATGCAGGGGTGGCGATTTATAGTAAATTGCCCTTTGTCCCAACAGATGGTCTGGGTTTTGAGATTGCCGATACACAGGGGCGGTTTAGCTGTGGGCGGTTTGATTTGAGTGAATGGGGACTTGATACGCCTGTGCATATTGCATCTTTGTATTTGCCATCTGGTTCATCAGGTGATGATGCTCAGGCTCGCAAAGATGAATTTTTGGAAAAATACAAAACCATATTAAAACGCTGGCGAGATGACAATAAATCCATCATCGTCTGCGGTGATTATAACATCGTCCACAAACGCATTGACATCAAAAACTGGTCGGGCAACCAAAAAGCGTCTGGCTGTCTGCCCCACGAACGGGCGTGGCTTGACCATATTTATGATGAGCTTGGTTATGTGGATACGTTTCGGGTGGTGCGGTTTGATAGCGATATTTATTCATGGTGGTCAAATCGGGGGCAAGCCCGTGTCAAGAATGTCGGCTGGCGGATAGATTATCATGCCTGCTCGCCCGATTGGAAGGCTCGTACAGCAGGGGCGTGGGTCTATCGTGATGCGTGGTATTCTGACCACGCCCCTGTGGTTGTGGATTATGTGATTGGGTAGGTAGGTACATTGTTCAGTTAAGAATAAAAAATTGAGACAACGTTGGGGAAAATGATATTTGTCCCAATACGGCATTTGATTTGAGCGAATATTTTTACCCCCACATGTCAAATTTTATGTTTTAACTTTATATTATAGCAAATTAATACCAATTCACGCCAACTCCATATTTTTTAATAAGGATTTTGTAGGGTTGCGTAACATGCACCTTTTAAATGAAAAATCTTATTGGTGCGTGATACGCACCCTGTCGCCAATGGGTTTATTTTGAAGTTAATTTTACAGGGAGAAAAAATGAGCGATGATTTTTACAAAGAACTGTATGCGTCCGCCCAAGAAGCCCTAGCCATTGCCAAGGGCGAGATTGAGCCAAGCCGTGTTTTCACTTATGAACGTCCCAACGCCAAAGCCAATTACAATTTATTCACAAACTCAATATCCGCCCAAAAACCTTGCAAAATTGGCAAAATCCACAAAAATTCTGTATAATGAGACCAATCTATTTTTTAGGAGAAATGCAATGGCATTTAAAGAGATGGTTGGGCAAAAAGTCCCAAATGTAACTTTTCACACCCGTCAAGACGGCGAGTGGGTTGATGTTACCACTGATGAGCTGTTTGACGGCAAAAAAGTCGTGCTGTTTAGCCTGCCAGGGGCATTTACGCCAACCTGCTCATCCATGCATCTGCCCCGCTACAATGAACTGTATGGCGAATTTAAAAAGCTGGGTGTGGATGACATCATCTGCGTGTCGGTCAATGACACCTTTGTCATGAACGCATGGCAAGACGACCAAGACTGTGCTAACATTACCATCATCCCAGATGGTAACGGCGAATTCACAGATGCCATGGGGCGACTTGTAGACAAAGAGAAGCTGGGTTTTGGCAAACGTTCATGGCGTTATTCCATGCTTGTGGATGATGGCGTGATTGTCAAAATCTTTGACGAACCCCAAAAAGACGGCGACCCCTTTGAGGTCTCAGATGCTGACACCATGATTAAATACCTAAATCCTAAATGGACAGACAAGCCATCTGTGGCGGTCATCTCAAAAGAGGGTTGTCCGTTTTGCATGAAAGCCAAAGAAGCTCTAACAGCTCGTGGCGTAACATACGAGGAACTGGTGCTTGGGCGTGACATCACCACAACAGCAGTACGTGCCATGACAGGGCATGAGACCGTGCCACAGGTCTTTGTCGGTGGTAAGCACATTGGCGGTTCGGAGGATTTGGAAAAATATCTGAAGAGCGGTGAGTGTGTACTCTAATTAGCACCCATTAGAAATATCAAAAACGTGGCACAAATGCCACGTTTTTTATTGGTTAAGTTTGGTGGGGTTTATTGATTGGTTTGTTGAGTATTTAATAAATTGAGCATTTGTTTTAATAAGGCGTTTTCTTGTTTTAATTGTTCAATGATTTCATCTTTATGGGTGATAATAAGTTGCATTTTTTCATTATCATGTTTTAATTCTTGTTCGTTGATAGATTGTTGATTGCCATGATAAATAATTGCCCCATTGTTTAAATTTTCATTGGTACAATTTTCATTAATCAACAAAAACACACCATTATCATTATTATGAATTAATTCGGTAACATCAATATTTAAAATTTGGGCGATTTGTTGAATGCGGTCTAGGCTTAATTTGGTTTTGCCTGATTCTATTTTTGAGTAAGCTTGTGGGGTCAAATCAAGACGTTCTGCCATTTGCTCTTGGGAGATTTTTTGTTGGGTGCGAATGGCTCAGATTTTGTCTTGGGTTTTCATAAATCAACTTTTGGTGGAATTTTTCAACAAATGGTTGGTGGTGGATTGAAGCGGTTTTGGTTACAATTTTAAAGGCATTATTGCCAATATGCAACCACTTTTTAATTTTATAAGGAAAAATCATGAGTTTTGACACCGATTTTAACAGCGTTATCAATGACATTGAGAAAGATGCAAGCATTAGCGACACCCAAAAAGCCAAGCTATTTCAAAACATCAGTCGCCTAAAAAACACCAAACTCAACCTAATGATAGTTGGCGGTACAGGCGTGGGCAAATCATCAACGATTAACGCCCTATTTGGTATGGAAAAAGCCAAAGTCGGTGTCAGCTCCAACCCCGAAACCATGGACATTAAAAGCTATGAGCTTGGCAATGTGATTTTGTGGGACTCCCCCGGTTTGGGCGACGGCAAACAAGCGGACGAACGCCATACCAAAGCCATTATCAGCAAACTCACCGAAAAAGACAGTAAAGGCGAGCTACTCATCGACATGGTACTTGTGATTTTGGACGGTGGCAGTCGTGATTTGGGAACATCTTATGAGCTTATTAATAACGTCATCATTCCTAATCTCGGACAGGACAAAAGCCGTCTACTGGTCGCCATTAACAAGGCAGATAATGCCATGAGTGGGCGGTATTGGGATTCTGATAAAAGCGAGCCACAACCCAAACTCATTGAATTTTTGGACGAAAAGGTCAGTTCCACCAAAGCACGCATCAAAGAAGCCACAGGGGTAGATGTGGACGTGATTTATTATTCGGCAGGGTTTAGCGACGGCGATATCCAAGAACAGCCTTATAATTTATCCAAATTATTGGCATTTATTTTAAGACATACCAAATCCAGTAAACGTGTGGTTATCGCAGGTCAGCTTAACCAAGATACCAAGATGTGGGAAAAGAGTGATGATTTAAAAGATTACCAAAAAGAAGTTGATGATTCGATTTGGAATTCTTTAAAAGAAGTGGTGTCCGAAGGCATGGAATTTGCCAAAGAAAACATTTTTAAACACATTGACAGTCTAAGAACAACGACAGAAACCATTGCCAAAGCAGGTGTGGCGGTTGGCAGTGCCATTATCAAAGGGGCAAAATTTATTGGTAAATTGTTTTGACTGATGAATAGTGAGATTTTTGAATACATCAGGCACGCTCGTACCCTACAACTACACGCAAACCTTGTCAAAAATAAATTGCTCACCCCCTTAGATGTTGCCCTAGTGGGGGCGACGGGGGTGGGTAAAAGCTCCACGCTAAACGTCTTGTTTGGCTCGGACGTGGCGGACGTTGGCACAGGCTGTGAACCTCAAACGCAGGTCGTCAGCCGTTATCAGGTGGGCGAGTGTTTACGACTGCATGACACGGCAGGGTTTGGGGACAGCAGACAAGCGGACGAACGCCATGCCAAAAATTTGATTAAGCTACTTCGGCAAACCTGCACCGCAGGCGAGCGTCGCTATTATCTCATCGATTTGGCGTTGGTGGTGCTAGACGGTGGCAGTCGTGATTTGGGTACGTCTTATAAACTGCTTATGGACGTGATTTTGCCAAACATTGAGCCAAGCCGTGTGTTGGTCGCTATCAATAAGGCAGACCGTGCCATGAGTGGGCGATATTGGGATTTTGGTAGTGGCAAGCCACAGTCTAGACTACTTGATTTTTTGGACGAAAAAGTACACTCTACCCAAGCTCGTATCAAAGAAGCCACAGGGTTAAACATTACCAAGCCCATTTATTATAGTGCCGAGCATGATTATCAAGTGGACAAATTGTTTGATTTTATCACAAATAATCTGCCCAATACTCGGCGACATATCTAGGACGTGCTTGCCCTTTATAACACTATTTACAATATAGAAATATTTTAGAGATAAATTAACCGTTTTTGCATGAAAAATGACTAAATCTTGTTTTTCTCATTTTTCATTGCAAACACAAAAGGCAGGCACGTCCTAATAAAAAACGTGGCACAAAAGCCACGTTTTTTGGTGCTATCGCTCACCCAGACCTTCGGACAATGTCTTGGTAATTGGCTTAGTCAAATAAGACAATACCGTGCGTTCCATTGCCTTGATGTCCACACTGGCGGTCATGCCCGGTTTGATGATAATCTCATCTTCACGAGCCGCTACCTGAGCCCCTTCTATGCGAATCTGCACACGATAATAGGGTTTATCGCCTTGTGGGGTTTTCTCCATGAGCGTGTCTGGACTGATATAGATAACCTCGCCATTCATCGCCCCAAAGATAGAATAATCATAAGCATCCAATTTGACACTGGCAGTCTGGCCCTCTTTGACATAGGCAATATCCACAGGTCTCACCTTTGCCTCCACCACCAAATCACTGCTGGTCGGAAGCAGCTGCATGATGGTATCGCCTGATCGCACCACACCACCAATGGTCGTTACGGCGATATTATTCACTTTACCATCCACAGGAGCAAATAGGCGTTTTTCTTCTAGTACCTGAGCTCTGTCTCTTAGCTGTTCGGTTTCAGATTCTAACTCTTCTTGGGTTTTGGTCAGCTCGGTTTGGGCATCCTCAAAGTATTTGTTGCGTTTGTTGGTAATCTGTGCCTCAATGTCTGCCACTTGACGGCGAAGTCTGATCACATCTGCCTGACTGACATCACCATGAGCCAATAGCGGTTCGTTCATGGCAAGTTCTCGCTTGGCAAGTTCTAGCATTTTTTGTAATGATGCCACATCTTGGGTAATGGCTTGACGGCGACGATTGTATAGCTCGGTTTGGTTTTGGACGTATTCGGCATACTTTTGTATCTCTTCTGGAAAATTTAATGGACGGTCAAAAATCTCCGCCTCCAAACGTGCTACTCTTGCTCGCAGTGCTGCTACTTTGGTTGCTGAATTGTCCAGTGCTGCTTTGGCACGCTCTTCTTCTAATATCGCCAATAAATCGCCTTTTTTGACATCATCGCCCTCTTTGACCAAAAGTTCTGATACCACGCCATTATCGGTTGCCTGAATCTCTTGGGTGCGGTCAGATGCGATAACAGTCGCCTGAGCTCTGGTAACCTGGTCAATCTTGGCAAATGACGCCCATGTAATAAGAACAATGATGACTGCCAGTGCCACCCAAATGATTATGCTGGGCTTACTGCGTGATTTTGCTTTTTGATAGTTTTTTTGACTCACAGTATCTCCCTTTATGGTTGATTGGGTGTATTAGGATTGATGTCTATACTTTGTGTGGTATCACCCTGTTCCACTTTTTTCATGGCATCTTTGGCATTTTGTTCATTTTGGATAAGTCGTGATAATACCGCCTGCTTAGGCCCATCCATGACCACTTTACCATCTGCCATGATGATGATACGATTGACCAAAGCCAGTAGTCCCATCTTGTGTGTTGAGACGATGAGTGTCTTGGTGGGGTCTTGGAGTTCTTGGGAGAGCACTTGCAAGCACTGATTTTCTTGCATGTTATCCATGGATGCTGTCGGTTCATCCAGTAGCCACACCGATGGCTTGGTTAGCACCAAACGAGTAAAGGCAACCAGTTGTTTTTGTCCGCCTGACAGACCTTTGCCCCCTTCGCTGATGGGCAAATCTAAACCACTAGAATGCCCTGACACTAAGCGGATAAGTCCCGTGCGATGCAACTCTTGTCTGATGACATCGTCAGATGGGGCAGGCATGCCAATCAGTAAATTCTCACGAAGCGTTCCTTGAAAGAGACGATGGTCTTGTTGTAGATAGCCCACCTGCTCACTCATCGATTCACGGCTGATATGAGCGATGTCTAGCCCATCTAACAGCACATGACCGCTTGTGGGCATATATAACCCTGATAGGATTTTTAATAAAGTGGATTTGCCAGAACCGATAGAGCCTAATATTGCCACACGCTCGCCTGCTTTGATTTCCAACTGTTCAATGTTGATGGCATTGCGTTCATTGCCTGTATAGTTAAAGGTCATGTTATGGCATTGATACCAGCCATGAATGCGAGATGGGGCAAGCGGATGAGCAACATTGTTATTGTCTTGTTCTAATGCAAAAAGCCTTTCAATATTGACTTTGGCGGCTTTTGCGTGTGAATACTGTACCAGCAAGTTTGGGGCGTTCATGATGGGAGCAAGAATACGGCCGCCCAAAATGGTGCAAGCAATCAAACCACCAATGGTCATGCCCTGCGACATCACCACAAACGCCCCTGTAATGACAATCCCCACATAGCTGATTTGTTGGAGCATTTGTACGCTATAATTTAGGTTGTCATTGGCATGACGCATTTTTAGGTCATTATCAATGGTCTCGCCTGTTACATTTAGCCATTTAGATAAGAATTTCCAATTACCAGAACCTGCCTTGATGGTCTCCATACCCTCAACCGTCTCTACCAAAATTCCTGTTTTTAGATAGGAAGCCGTGGCATTTTGGGCAGATATTTTATCAATCTTTTTGCGACCAGACAGACCCAATGTAATGCCAATCACCGCAGCAATGAGTGGAATGATGGCAATGATGGGCGAACCTATCACGGCAATCAAAATGATGAATAAGATGCTCATCGGAATATCAACAAGCGTAAAGAGTGTGCTTGCTGTAAAAAACGAACGTACCTGTTCATAGCCACGAAGCTGGGCTGCCAGTGAACCAACCGAGCTTGGCATTTTGTCCACACGCACCGCCAACAATCGCTCAAAGATATTTCTTGACAAAACCTCATCAACCCCAATAACCATCTTATCCATGACTTTGGAGCGAGCAAATTTCATCATCGCCTCAAAGACAATCATCAAGCCCACACCCGATGCTAGGATAATCAATGTGTGCTGGCTGTTGGTTGGGATAACACGGTCATAGACCTGCATGGAAAATAACGAGACAGCAAGGGCAAGCAAGTTGATAATAAAAGATGCCACAACTGCTTCTATTACAACACGCTTATGCTCTGTCAGATTTTGTATCAAAAGTTCGTGAAAGCCAATTTTTTTGTCAGCGACCAGTTTGTCTGAGACACGAATTTTTGCCACAAAATCCAAATCCGAGCCCTGACAACTCACTCTCCCTTGGATGCTCTCAAAAATCCAGTTGAGACCGTATTTTTGTACAATACGACCATAACCCAGCCTTTGATGGTAAGCAAGCAGGGGCATATAAGCGGCGTCTGGTTCATCCATAACGTCGGGCTCATCTACAATGCCCAGTATGTCAAGCAAATGGGTTAATCGCTCTTCATGGTCATCAAAGCCTGACACACGAACAAGTGCGGTATCTAGGCGATTTTTATCCACAGTTACGCCCACATCTTTTAACAGCTCAAATACCGCCACGCCCAAAGCGTTATTGTTGGTGTATTGTTTTGGCAGTTGTTCGTTATTGGGGTTGTCAGTGGTTTGGTGTAACGACATCAGTTATCCTTGGCTTGTCATATGTTTAAACACGACAATATTTGATAAATACATTTGATAAATACAAAAAAACTCATCACAACATGAGATGCTTAAAAACGACGTTCATCCATCTACCAGATTGGTTCATCCATTTGTATGCCCTCACCATCAATGATATGCTCTATTTGAACATCTGATGATGTCTGACCCATCGTGCCATCATTAATCATATCTGATTTGCTTGGCTCATCGGTTGCACGAGGTGGCTCTATCCATAAATCCTGCTGATTGACAAAACTGTCATCGGCGGTTGGCACTTGTGTCATCTGCACCACTGGCAGAGTACGGCTCTTGTGCCATGCCAAAAACGTGCGATAAGGGCGAAATTCACTGACGGGTGTATGAATGGTGTGATGCTCCAACTGCCAATCCATCGCTCCAAAGTCTACTTGTAGCTTATAAAAACTTGCCACCATCTGACTTTGGACTTCTAGTAGTTGCTGTTCATATTGGGTATGTTCACGCACAGCATTTAGCACCTCAAGCCATGATTTTCTCCCTGCAATGAACTGACGACCGTATGAGTCTACTACCAACTTTGCCCCATCAATGGCAAGTTTAATGGAACGCTCCTTATCCCTTGATGAGATAAACTCTTGGTATTGGGTTTGTAGACTCTCCATGACCACCCGCCTTGTCGCCTCTTGGGTTTGGGTCAGACTTATGGCACGAGCATTGGCAGCACGAGTTAGGGCAAGTGATGAAAAACCTGCCCCTGGGTCATAAGACATGCCCAGCGAAAATTTACCATCATTTTTGTTATTCTTATGCTCAAAGGTGTGTTGATATTGGGCATAGACGTTAGGATAACGCCCTGCCGCTTGGGCTTTTGCTTCTTGTTTGGCAGCTTCCACCTGAAAATGCTGACGCACGACACTGGGATGATGACCGCCCATATTGTCAAACACCTGCATCTCAAAATTTATTGACTGTGCTTTGACATAGTCCGTCAAGGACTTCATGGTGATGTTATATTTTTTCTCACCCAGCGTCTCACCAATAAGCTGTGAGAGTCTGGCAGCAGCAACTCGCTCTTGTTCTATGGCATTTTGTTGTGAATTTTGGTCTTGATAGATGCGATTTTTTACCAAATCCAGTTCAATCTTAGCTGAAACACCCTGTGCCACACGACGTTCCATCATCGCCTCAAACTCATTTAGACGTGCCAAACTGTCAGCGTATAACTCTTGCAAGCCAACAGCATAGATATAGCCACGCCAAACATCAATGGTATTTTTGGCAACGGTATTTTGCTGTTCAAACACATGGGCACTGGCGGCTTTATTGTCATACATGCTTTGGTTAATCTGTGCTGTCAATCGCCCGCCCGTCCATAGTGGCTGACGGATGGCAACTGTACTTATCAATCCATCATTTTTGTCATGTCCCACACTCATTGTTGGAGTTGGTAGCATGCCCAATTTGGCAGCACGCACACCCTCAGCTGATGCCATCTCATCTGCTTTGGCAGCATTAACCAAAGGGTGTGTTTGCGTAGCACGAAGTAGCAGTGCATCTAGGTCTAGCGGATTAATATTTGCCAAAACAAAGGTAGGCATGAGTACCAGTCCACAAAGCACGCGTTTTTTTAGATAGTAAAAGCTCATCAAAAAGTCCAATTACTCACACTCATCACAATAATAAGCAAAGGTTATACCAACGTGAACGCCGTTTTGGTTTTATTAACATCATTGCACACAAAATTGACCGAATCTTTCAGGTGGTTTGGTCTGTGGCTTATCTTGCATGCGTCATTTTGAGCATTTTTGTGGGATTATTTTAATACATTTAGTCACTCACCATGTGTCAGTATGGTAATGAAGCTGTCTTATTCATGGCATAAATTCACAGGCTTAGGACAACAGATAAAACCAATAAATGGGTCTGCAAGTTAAGATTTGGCTAAATTTAACATCATAATAACAAATGTTGGCAAAAAATGCTCTAAACTTTGGATAAAAACCCTATTTAATGATAAATAAGGTTTTTCAAATCACTGGGTGGTTTTTTCTGTATCAGCATCACCAGTTGTTATATCACTGGCAACAGGTTGATCCTCCACTGGCTTTTCTTGGACAGGTGTTTGGGCATCGCCCTTTGAATCAGCAACTTGCTCGGCGGCTTCTTGCTCGGATGCACCGCTGGCGGCGGTATCAGAGGTTGCATCAGGAGCGGTTGCTGCTGCCACAGCCTCGGCCTTTTGAGCATCGGTGGGGTTATCTTCTTGTTGGATAAGCTCTTCTAAGGCTCTGCCTGCGGGTGTGGCTGAGACGGTTGCAGGCTCATGGTTGCCCGCTGGACGTAGCCATGCAAAAACAGCAATACCACCGATAAGAATCAAAAACAGAACCACGCCGATCAAAGCATGGATGATCTCTTTGGTTGGGTTATTGTCAGAAGCGTCGTGTGCGTGTGCCATAAATCACCTGTCGTGTTGATGGGTTTGATTTAACCATTTATTTGAGCGTTTAATGATGAAGTGTTTACAATGTTTTTAAATTTAAATAAATTTTTCTTTATTATATACCAATTTTTACCATTTTGTACAATACCCATTAAAATTATGGGTAATTTTTATATTTTGCAGTCAGTCTCGCACGCCATCACCTTGATAATACAACTCATGACTGGCATCATAGCGATTTTGGCGTCTGACAATAACACTCAGTGCGATGAGTAAAAAGCACAATGCCAATATCGGATAACTGCCCCATCGCATAAAAGGTGTCATCCCTGTCATCATCAGTACCTCCCCACGCAACACCGTTGGTACAAAAGAAGGTGCTTGACTGACGATACGTCCCTTATCATCAATAAATGCCGTAACCCCCGTATTGGTTGCTCGTGCAAACCAACGCCCTGTCTCTATACTTCGCATTTGCACCATTTGTAGATGCTGTAAAGGGCCTGCACTTGTGCCAAACCACGCATCATTTGAGACGGTCAGGAGAAATTGGGTGTCTTTGGCATTTTTACGAGTGGTGTCAGGATATGCCACCTCATAGCACACCGCCGGCCCCATGGGCTGATTTTTGACCAACAGTGGTTTTTGGGTATCATCACCACGACTATAACTCATCATGTTTTGCATGCCTGCCAAATCAGGCAAAATATTTAGCATCCCCTCAAAGGGAACATACTCGCCAAAGGGAACAAGATTTTGTTTTTTATACAAACCATCACTGTCCTGACCCAACACCAACACACTATTATATAGGTGTGGGTAATCACGCTTGGCAGGGTTGTAATTTTCTATGTCCTTATAAGGAATGCCCATGACCCACGTTGCCCCTTGCGTTTGGGCATGAGCATACATCTCATGGATGAATGTCCATGCTTCATCTTGAAACATAGGAATGGATGCCTCAGGCCACACCACAACATCTTGCCCCCATTCACTCTTTGATAATTGGGCATAGATATTTAGTGTCTCATGGCGATACTCGGTCAGCCATTTTAAATCTTGGGGGATATTGCCCTGCACAAGTGAGATGGATAATTTATCTGCTGTGGGTGTTGTCCATTTGGGGGCGATGAACCACATCAGTACGGCAAATAACACCAAAAAAACACTGATGCACAAAAATCCCAATTTTTGGCGAAACACCTCTACCACACTCGCCCCAAACAGTACTGCCACAAAGCTGATGGCAAACACTCCAAATATCGGTGCCAAGGAGGTTAGCCATGCCAAATCGGTAAAAGCATAACCGACAAATAACCACGGAAATCCTGTCAATAACCACGTCTTTGTCCACTCTTGTATCACCCACAAAGATGCAAATGCCAACGGCTGGCGACCCATAAAACGCACAAAGACCCATGCCATGACCGCATGAAACAGCCCCATGATACATGCCATGACCGCTATCATGATAAGGGCAAGCCACATCGCAATGTTGCCATATTCATGAATGGAGGTATACAACCAAAATGCCCCCACTGCCCACAGCCCAAAGCCATACGCCTGCCCCATCCAAAACGCACGCCCTGCCCCATCTTCGCTAACAAGACAAGCATACAGTACCATGGGTGAGAATATCGCCAACACCCAAAGCTTATAAGGGGCAAGCGACAACGAAAACATCGCTCCTGCCATTAGGCACAGCACAATGGCAATAATAAGTGGCAAGCGTTTTTTTGTGGTGATTTTTTGGTAAGTGGCACGTCTGGCAATGCCGATGGTAGGTGTGCTAACAGAGATGGCTTGATGGGTCATGGCAAAGGGTAAGGTAAAATCTTAGGCAAATAGGTGCTTATTTTAGCAAAATTTTGGGGCAAATGCTCATCTTTTCATGCTGATGATGGGTCATGGGCATGAGTTGGGGCATGTCTGCCATTGGCAACAAGGCTTGTTCCTTGACGATTTTGGGCATTCATATACTATTGCTTGCGTTTTTTTGCTATAATAAACAAATTTTTATCTAAGCTTACACCAAAAAGGCATCATCATGACCCTACCCACAACCTACACCCCATCCGAACTTGAACAAAAATGGTACAAAATCTGGGAACAACAAGGCCATTTTAAACCCCAATCAAACCCTGCCATGAGCGACAAACAAAACGCCTTTTCCATCGCCTTGCCGCCGCCCAATGTCACAGGTTCGCTGCATATGGGGCATGGCTTTAACAACACCATCATGGACACATTAACCCGCTATCATCGCATGATGGGCCATAACACACTTTGGCAGCCCGGTACCGACCACGCAGGCATCGCCACACAGATGGTGGTGGAGCGTCAGCTTGGGTTACAAGGCATCAGCCGTCATGATTTGGGGCGCAAGAAGTTCATTGACAAGATTTGGGCATGGAAAGAGCAGTCAGGTAACACCATCACTCGCCAAATTCGCCGTTTGGGGTCGTCCGTGGACTGGTCTCGTGAACGCTTTACCATGGACGACGGTCTGTCGCAAGCGGTCAAAGAGGTGTTTGTACGGCTTTACGATGAGGGCTTGATTTATCGTGGCAAACGCCTTGTCAATTGGGACTGTAAATTAAAAACCGCCATTAGTGATTTGGAAGTGGAAAATCGTGATGAAAAAGGCTTTATGTATCACGTTCGCTATCCTTTTGCCGCTGGGCAAACGGACACCAATGGAGCAAGCCTTGACGGCAAGTATATGCACATTGCCACCACTCGCCCAGAGACCATTTTGGCAGACGGCTGTTTGGCAGTACACCCTGATGATAGCCGATATACGCACATTTTGGGTAAAATGGTGCATGTGCCATTGACCGACCGTGTCATTCCTGTACTCGCCGACCCTTATCCTGACCCTGAATTTGGTACAGGGTGCGTAAAAATTACCCCTGCCCACGATTTTAATGACTACGAAGTCGGCGAACGCCAAAACATTGAGATTATTAACCTAATGAACCTTGACGGCACGATGAACAAAAATTGTCCGCCTGCTTATCAAGGGCTTGACCGCTTTGACGCTCGTAAAAAAATCATTGCCGACCTAGAAACGCACGGCTTTTTAGAAAAAGTAGAACCCCACGAATTAAAACGCCCCTATGGCGACCGCTCTGGTACAGTCATTGAACCACTTTTGACCGACCAATGGTATGTGGCGATTGAAACCCTTGCCAAGCCAGCGATTGAAGCGGTGCAAAATGGCAACATTCAATTCGTACCACAACAATACACCAACATGTACATGGCATGGATGCGTGATATCCAAGACTGGTGCATCAGCCGTCAGCTGTGGTGGGGGCATCGTATCCCTGCATGGTATGATGACAATGGCAATGTGTATGTGGGGCGTGATGAAAACGAAGTGCGTGCCAAATACAGCTTAGCCGATACCCCCCTTCGCCAAGATGATGATGTGCTAGATACTTGGTTTAGCTCGGCTCTGTGGACATTTAGCACGCTTGACTGGACAGGTCAGACCAGCTTTGATGATTATGGCGATGCCCTACAAACCTTTCACCCAACAAGTGTGCTGGTAACAGGATTTGACATCATTTTCTTTTGGGTTGCTCGCATGATTATGATGACCATGCACTTTATCAAAGACAAAGATGGCAAGCCCCAAGTCCCCTTTAAGACCGTTTATGTGCATGGTCTGGTCAGAGACAGCCAAGGGCAAAAAATGAGCAAATCCAAAGGCAATGTGCTTGACCCCATTGACTTAATTGATGGTATTGATTTGGAAAATCTGGTCAACAAACGCACCCAAGGGCTGATGAACCCAAAAGAGGCGGACAACATCGCCAAACAAACCCGCCAAGAATTCCCTAACGGTATCCCAGCCTTTGGCACAGATGCCCTGCGATTTACCTACGCATCACTTGCCAGCACAGGGCGAGACATTAACTTTGACTTAAAACGCATTGAAGGATATCGCAATTTTTGTAATAAAATCTGGAACGCCACTCGCTTTGTACTCATGAACTGCATTGACAAAGATGGCAATCCCCAAAACATTGATAAATCCGCCAACCCCAAGCTTTGGCAGTTGCCTGAACACTGGATCATCAGCCGCCTAAACGCCACCATCAATGACATTCACGAGCATATGAGCCAGTACCGTTTTGACTTGATGAGCCAAGCCATTTATGAATTTATTTGGAATGAATACTGCGACTGGTATGTGGAGCTTGCCAAATCCAGCTTAAACGCATCAGAACAAGACGGCACGGTCAGCGATGAGCGAAAAGCCCAAATCCGTTATGTGCTGCTCTTTGTGCTTGAAATGGCAATGAAAATGACCCACCCCATCATGCCCTATCTCACCGAAGAGATTTGGCAAACCATCACGCCACTGCTGGGCAAAACAGGTGAAAGCATCATGCTAAGCACCTACCCTAAATATGATGACAGCAAAATCAACAAACAAGCCGAAAGCGACATGGCATGGCTACAAAGCCTTATCGGTGCGGTGCGAAACATTCGTGGCGAGATGAAACTGGGCAATGCTGTGCGTCTGCCTGTGCTAATTCAAGGGGCAAGCGATGAACAAAAAGCAAGCCTTGTACGCATTGACAATCAATTTAAAACCCTTGCCAAAGTAGACAGCCTAACGATTGTCAACACTGGCGAAGAGGTGCCATTATCATCATCTGGCATGGTTGGACAAATGAAAGTGCTTGTCCCCATGAAAGGCTTGATTGACCCAACCGCTGAACTAAACCGCCTAAATAAAGTGCGTGATAAACTGCAAACCCAAGCAGATGCCATCAACAAAAAGCTGTCCAATGACAACTTTATCGCCAAAGCCCCCGCTCAGGTGGTGCAAGCAGAACGAGCCAAACTCTCTGAGTTACAAGGGCAGTTAGCAGAAGTGGAGAAGCAGGTGGGGGCGTTGAAGTCGCTATAATTATGAAACCATCATCTTCTCTGCAATCTAATTTGGATTATGACAGATTTCTTAGTAGTGCTAGTTTACCAGCACTATTAGTTGCTTTTGCCAATGCTAAACCAATCACAAAACCTTTTGTTGGTTTTGTGATTGAATCGTCATACAAGTGCTCAAAATACTCACCTAATGAGCTTACCGATGAAATTTATCAAAAAAACAATCAATTGTTAAGCCAGTTCACAAGTTTAGACTTTCAATTAAATGGCAAAAAACATCAGTTTTTTATTCAAAGCGATTTATCCTGCGATGATTTTTTTGCACTGGTTTATAAAAATATTCTCATTAAAGGCTCCACCATTGACAATGATGAATTTTCCAAATTAATTTTACTATCATTTTTTGCTTTGCGTGGCAGTCCTGATTTTAAATTAAATTTTTATAGTCTGGATTTACCAAGACAAATCGTTAGTAAAAAATATTTGGATAATTTATTTAAACTATCTACTAACGTGAGCGATTTACGCCAATTAAATCTAAATTTTAGAGAGTTACAAGAACAATTCATTACAGGTGAGAACGAAAGAAACACCCAATTTCGCATCAATTTACGTTATTTTTATGATAACTTTTCCGATGATTTGGCAAAAATCAACCTATTTAAAAGCAACATATTAAAACATAATGCCAATCTCATCAAAACCAAAAATATCGCCCAAGAAAGCCGAACATTTATAGAGCGACTAAATTTTTATCGTGATAATGTCCTAAATCAAACCAAAACCCAACACGAAATTGAGCAATTACGCAAAAATTTAGGATTTATTTATGATGATACGATTGATGAAAAAACCACACGCAATCAAGGCATTGTGCAATATGTGCGAGCCTATTTTCCTGATGAATGTGCCTGCTGCAAAAATCAATATAACATCAAAGACCGCTCATTTACCTATCGCCACAGCGACCGTTATTATTTAGAAGTTCATCATGTCATCTCTTTTGCGTCTGACAGAACACTCGACCAAATTGATAATTTGGTCAAAGTTTGCCCAACATGTCATCGTGCATTGAGCAAAAATCGTACTGATGAACAATATCAAAAAGAACTCATTAGCGAAATTCTCATCAATGCCCCAAAAGCCAAAGAATTTTGTTTAAATTTTACTGATGAAAATGATTGCATTCAATTTATTTATGACAGATTAAGATAATGAATATACTAGATTTATTTTGCGGGGCAGGTGGTTTATCTTATGGATTTGAACAAGCTGGATTTAATGCCATTTTGGGCGTTGATTTTAATGAACAAGCCCTAGATACTTATCAAAAAAATCATAAAAATAGCCAAATCTTATGTGGTGACTTGACTTCTTGCGAATTAAAAAATGAAATTGTCAAAATTGCCAAAACCAATAATGTGCGTGCAATTTTGGGAGGTCCTCCTTGCCAAGGCTTTTCTTTAAAGGGTAAAAAGCTGGGCATGAATGACAGTCGCAATTTTTTATTTCAAGAATATTTAGAAATTGTACGGCAAGTCAATCCTGATTTTATCATCATGGAAAATGTCAAAGCCCTAACCAATAAAACCAATGAATATTTTTTAACTCAAATATTAACAGGGCTAAAAAGTATGGGTTATTTTGTGAATTATCAAGTATTAAATGCCAAAGATTATGGCGTACCACAGAGCCGAGAACGTATTTTTATCATCGCCACAAAAAACCAACCTTTTGATTTTGATGCCATTGCCAAACAGCCAAAGGTAACCGTAGAACAAGCGATTTCTGATTTGAATTTTTTAGAAAGTGGCGAGGGGGCTTTTTCGCAAGTCTACCCAACCAAACCCCAATCGCATTATCAGCAACAAATGCGACAAAAAAGCTCACTGCTGTATAATCACCAAGCGACTAACCACAGTTCTGTTGCCCTGCAAAAACTGGCAATGATACCCCCTGAGGGAGATAAAACAAGCCTACCTGCACATCTAAAAGGACGGCAAAAATTTGACACCACTTGGGGGCGACTAAAATGGCAAAGCGTATCGCCCACCATTGATACAAGATTTGACACACCCAGCAATGGTTGTAACTCACACCCTACATTACATCGTGCCATTACCCCAAGAGAGGCGGCTCGTTTACAGAGTTTTCCTGATGATTTTATTTTTTATGGCAAAAAAACCGAAATCTGTAAACAAATTGGCAATGCTGTACCGCCAAGATTGGCTCATCAAATTGCATTAGCTCTAAAAACCATTTAACTTAATTAAAGACACCCCATGAATCAATACACCACCAAGATTAATGATTATTTGGAAAATTCAGCCTGTAAAATATTACAGGCTTGTCTTCTAAAATCAAGTTATATATTTCAAAGAAACAATATGACATCAAATGACATAGACCTAAAAGTTCTTGACAGTCAAAATAAAATGCTGTGCACGATTGACGTGCAATATAGCATGAACTATGCCAAATATGGCGATGTTAGAATTGACTTAATGTCAGCAGGGCGTCTTATAGAAAATACAGGAAGAGAAATTTGGAAGCTTAATAAGGACATTAAAGAGTCAAATGACCCTTATCATTATTTCAAATCTCTATTTATTATAAATAAATCTGGGAAATATTTTGAAAAACAAGCCAAAAATATGCTGGGTGTTTTTTATTATTTTTACAATGGCAGTTTTGATAAAAATATAGATAATTTTAAAGCCCATAAAGCTGATTTTGTATTTTTCCTACCCACAAGAGTCGTTCTACAAGAATTGGAAAACAGTGCTCATGTGGTTATAAAAATAAATGACAAAAAGAAAAATGGTATTAACGAAAATCATCATTCGGCTTTTATCTGTTTAAATATTAATGAAATTTCAAAAAATTATGATATTCCCATATTTCAAAACAAAGATTATTTTTCTAAACACTTTCCAACTCTATTTCAAAAAGAATTAGATATCTTTCTTGGGAATAATTATGACTAACTTACTATTTCAAGACGACTGCATTTCCCAAATGCTACAATTAAAAAATAATAACATATCCATCAACCATATCATCACTGACCCTCCTTATGCCATTTCATCAGAAAACAATTTTCACACGATGAATAACCCTAGAAAAGGGGTGGATTTTGGCGATTGGGATTGGGATTTTAACCCTTGTTTGTGGCTTGATGATGCTTATCCTTTATTGGATAAAAATGGCTCCATGGTTATTTTTTGCTCTTATCGTTTTATCTCCCAAATCATTCATAAAATAGAGCATTTGGGGGGTGTGGTAAAAGACGTGATGATTTGGCAAAAACAAAACCCTATGCCACGAAATATAAACCGCAGGTACGTGCAAGACATGGAATTTATTATTTGGGCTCTCAAAAACAAAAACAGCAAATGGGTGTTTAATAAACCCGCTAACAAGCCTTATCAACGTGGATTTTTTCAAACGCCCACACTGCTGGGCAAAGAACGCACTAAGCACCCCACACAAAAACCCTTAGCTCTCATGAGTGAGATTATCCAAATTCACACCAACGAAAATGAGGTAATCCTAGACCCATTTATGGGTGTTGGCAGTACAGGTGTGGCTAGTCTAAATTTGAATCGTGGTTTTGTGGGTATTGAAAAAGAACTGCAATGGTTTGAGATTGCAAAACACAGAATGTGTGATTAACTCTTAACATTAAAAATCGTGAACTTCTTGGCTATTTTAAACACTCCACCTATTATAATATATGCCATCGTGATGATTGGCAGTTGGCAGAAGTAGAGAAGCAGGTGGGGCAGCTTGGGAATTTGTGATCCTAACAACAGCAAATGGATCATCTTTTGATCTATTTGCTTAACTTATTATGATAAACGATAGAAAAGTCATGAAACCTTTTATAAAATGGGCGGGCGGCAAAAATTCTTTGCTCAATGAAATTCAAAAACGCTTGCCTGATTTTGTTTACTCACAAGATTTTTATTTGGTAGAGCCTTTTGTTGGTGGTGGGGCAGTGTCCTTGTGGGCATTGTCCGATTTGCCATACCTTAAACAACTCATTATCAATGATTACAATGCTGATTTAATCAATGTTTATCAAGTCATTAAAAATAACCCAGATGATTTGATAAAATATATTGAAAATATGCAAAATCATTATGATGAACTCACAGACATAGAGAGTAAAAAACCTTATTTTTATCACAAAAGAGAGATTTTTAATCAGAGAAATGGCAATGATGTTGAACAAGCAGGCTTATTTATTTTTTTGAATAAATCTGCTTTTAATGGCTTGTATCGTGTTAATAAAAATAATCAATTTAATGTCCCTATCGGCAGTTATAAAAAACCAACATTTATAGACAAAGATAATATTTTAACCATTTCAAAAAAATTACAAAATACAAAAATACTAACAGGGGATTTTGAATTGGTTTTAAATCACTTACCAAATAATTTTCCCTGCCTATTTTACCTTGATCCACCTTACCGCCCAATCAGTGATACAGCAAGTTTTACCTCTTATTCTGATAATGGGTTTGACGATAATGAACAAAAACGGTTGGCAAACTTTTGTAAAAAAATAGATGAGATGGGTCATTACTTTTTATTAAGCAATTCCGATCCAAAAAACACCAACTCATCTGATGATTTTTTTGATGAATTGTATCAAGATTTTAAAATAGAGAGAATACAAGCCAATCGCACCATTAGTGCCAGTAGCATTGGTCGTAAAAAGGTAAATGAAATTATGGTTAGTAACGGAGTTTAACATGAAATTGGCATTTGATGATTTTTTAAACAGCATGTCAGAAACAAATGCTACTTTGAACTATTTTACTGACTTTGATAAAGTAAAAAAGAATGTCGCTCAAATTGAGATTAAATTAAATCAACTGAATTATTTGTTAGGCAAAGATGATTTGACACAAGCCGTTTATGAACTATATGCAGAATGCCCAAATGCGTTTTGTGTTTTAGAGATATTGATTGCAGTTAGAAAAAAAGAACAAAAGAAAATCCTAGATGAGCAAGGTCAAGTAGTAACATTAAATAGTTACTTTCAATCAGAGGATAAAATTATAGATTTTCTTAAAAATACAGGACTTGCCAATATATTTAGAGACAAAAATATCAAGAACTTAGTTGATTATGTGTTTGGTATTGAAGTAGGTTTGGATACCAATGCTCGTAAAAATCGTGGTGGCGATAATATGTCAAAAGCCGTTCAATCGTTATTTGACAGTGCTGGCATTTATTATAAAAAAGAAGTTAGAAATACCATTTTTACAGACATTGAAAGCTTGGGGGCTGATGTTAAGCAATTTGATTTTGTCATCAAAACAAAAATCAAAACCTATGTGATTGAAACCAATTATTATAATAGCGGTGGCTCAAAATTAAATGAAGTTGCCAGAGCTTATACCGATGTTGCACCGAAAATAAATCAGTATCCGCAGTATGAGTTTGTTTGGATTACTGATGGTCAAGGCTGGAAAACCGCCAAAAATAAATTACAAGAAGCCTATATTCATATTCCCTCCGTTTATAATTTATACACTTTGCAAAGTTTTATTGAACAGATAAATAGTGAAGGTGTTATAAGAGATTGGTGAAATGAAACTAAATCCTTATTTTGAAGCAAGTGATCAAACCTTTAATATCTACCAAGGTAATTGTATTGATATCATGTCGCATTTTCAGAGCAATTCCATAGATATGATATTTGCCGATCCGCCTTATTTTTTATCCAATGGTGGATTAACTTTTAAAAATGGCATTATCCAATCGGTTAATAAAGGCGAATGGGATACAAATGACAATGAAAACAGCATTTATAATTTTAGTCATGAATGGATAGCACAATCCAAAAGATTATTAAAAGACAATGGCACCATTTGGATAAGTGGCACACACCATAATATTTTTACCGTTGGTCAAGTATTAAAAGAAAATAACTTTAAAATATTAAATATAATCACTTGGGAAAAACCCAATCCGCCACCGAATTTTTCTTGCCGTTACTTTACTTATTCTACCGAATGGGTGATTTGGGCGAGAAAAAACGAGAAGGTCCCACATTATTTTGATTATGATTTGATGAAAAAATTAAATGGTAATAAACAAGCCAAAGATGTTTGGCGATTGCCTGCCGTAAGCAACTGGGAAAAAGAGCAGGGCAAACACCCAACGCAAAAACCTCTTGGGTTATTATCTAATCATCTTGGCAAGCACTCAAAAAGGTAACATGGTACTAGATCCTTTTTCAGGTTCTGGTACCACAGGCATTGCAGCAACCATTTTGGGTAGGTAATTTATCGGCATTGATAAAGAATTGGAATTTTTAGAATTATCAAAAAGGCGTTATCACGCAATTACACCCAAATCAAAATATGAATTTAAACAAAAAATTCGTGAGCAGATTAGTTTGGTGTAAAGGCACTTTAAGATGTCATCAACCCCACGGCCACCCCAAACACCCCACAATGAGCCGCCACCACCGTCTCAATGTCAGGTGAATAGCCTCCGCCCCAATTAACAAAAGGCTGTCCAATGATAACTTTGTCGCCAAGCTTTATCGCCAAAGCCCTTGCCCAGTCAGTGGAAGCAGAGCCAAATGGCGAAAACAGAGCGAGCAAAACTCTCCGAGCCACTTAATTGAAAAACTTGACTTCCTCCCCGCCCTAAAGTGCGGGAATTCCTGCTCCCAGACGGTCAAGCCCGACCGCAAGCCTAAGATAGTGGCAACCGCCCGTACGACACACCGTACATCTTAGGTTCTTATTTTAAGTTAATCTTACCGTTAGGATTGTCATAGACACAAATTAACTTAAGTGTGTGTTTGGAAACGTCTTACCAGTTAAGTTACTGCGTACTCGCAATTTAGTCTTAACTTAACTGTGGAATGTAAGACATTGAATATAGTGAGATGAGTATAGCAAAACTTATCGCATTTAACAATTGCCTTATATCCACCGCCCAAAGTCGCAGGTTTACGGCAACGGCGGATAAAAAGCACAAATAAAAAAGCCTAACCATTTAAGTTAGGCTTTTTAGCATTTGGAGCGGGAAACGAGATTCGAACTCGCGACCCCGACCTTGGCAAGGTCGTGCTCTACCAACTGAGCTATTCCCGCATTTGTGGCTGACCATTATATCGCATATTTTTTGCTTGTCAACACTTTTTGTTCTGCTGATTTTTATTTTTTATGCTGTTTTGCTGCTGCCAAAAAGCTGTTAAACAAAGGATGTCCGTCTCGGGGTGAGCTGGTAAATTCAGGGTGAAATTGCACCGCCACAAACCAAGGGTGCTCACTAATCTCCACCGCTTCCACCAAATGTTGCTTTGCAGAATAGCCAGAGATTTTCATGCCTGCCTGCTCTAATGGCTCAATATAGCGATTATTCATCTCATAGCGATGACGATGACGCTCGTTAATGGTGTGTGTGCCATAGATTTGTTTTAGTTTGCTGTCATCAACCAACGTAGCCTTTTGTTCACCCAATCGCATTGTGCCACCAAGGTCAGAGTCGTCATGACGAATTTGTAACTCACCACGTTCATCCATCCATTCGGTAATCAAGCCAATGATTGGTTCAGCACTCTTACGGTCAAACTCACTGGAATTGGCATTTAGCCCCAGAACATGACGAGCGTATTCAATAACCGCCAACTGCATGCCCAAACAAATGCCCAAATATGGCACGTTGTTTTCTCTAGCATAAGTAATGGCTTTCATTTTACCAACTGTACCACGCTCACCAAAGCCCCCAGGCACTAAGATGCCATCGGCCAGTTTTAACTGTGCCAGTAAGTCATCATCTGTCTGTAGTCGTTCAGCATCAATATAGTGAATGTTGACATGGGTTCGGTGTTTAATGCCAGCATGTAGCAAAGCTTCGTTGATGGATTTATAAGCATCTGGTAGCTCCACATATTTACCCACCATATAAATATTGACCTCACCATCAGCATTGAGCAAAGCATCAACCACTGTGTCCCAATCAGACAAATCAGCTTCAGGAGCTTGAATGGTGAAACGTTCGCATATCAGGTCATCTAAATCCTGTTCATACAACATGCGTGGTATTTGATAAATGGTATCCGCATCAGGGCATAAAATAACCGCACGCTCTTCTACATTGGTAAACAAAGCAATCTTACGGCGATTGTCTTGACTGATAAGATGCTCACTGCGACATATCAGCACATCAGGCTGTAACCCAATGGAACGCAACTCTTTGACCGAGTGCTGTGTGGGTTTGGTTTTGGTCTCACCAGCACTGGAAATATACGGCACAAGCGTTAGGTGCATCAGCATGGCACGCCCACGCCCCAGCTCAACCATCATCTGACGCACCGCTTCCATAAATGGCAAGCTTTCAATATCACCGACTGTACCGCCAATCTCTATGATGGCAATATCATGCCCTTGAGCACTGGCATGGATACGACGCTTAATTTCATCAGTGATGTGGGGAATGACCTGCACCGTACCGCCCAAATAGTCCCCACGACGCTCTTTATTAAGCACCGTCTGATAAATACGCCCACTGGTAAAGTTATTGCTTTTGCTCATTTTAGAATGACGCAAAAACCGCTCATAATAGCCCAAATCAAGGTCAGTCTCTGCCCCATCTTGGGTAACAAAAACCTCACCGTGTTGAAAAGGGCTCATGGTACCGGGGTCAACGTTGATGTAAGGGTCCATCTTAGTCATGGTAACCTTTAGCCCACGGGCTTCTAGCACAGCAGCCAACGATGCGGCCGTGATGCCCTTACCCAATGATGACACCACGCCACCTGTGACAAAGATAAATTTAGTCATATTCGTATCAGTTTTTTTATCCATCATAATAAGAATCACATTCAATCGGTAAAGGCAAATTTTACTAGATTTATCCATAAAAATCAGCCAAAAACTCACATAAAAAAAATCCACGCCAATTGACGTGGATTTTTGTTTGCTGACTTTTACCAGCTAACTTTAGCACGTTAGCTGATTAGCAAGTGGACCAGATTAGAATCTGTATTCGACACCAGCACCGACACCAAAGCCAGTGTTTTTAGTGCTGTCGTATTGGCTATTGTTGATGATAGCATTTTTACGTTCGCTGTTGACATAGCCAGTGTAGACATGACCTGTGGTGGCTTTATTAAAGGCATATTTACCGCCAACACCGATACCCATTGACTTATCATCAAAACCAGCGGCATTTTTAATCAAAGCCACTTGACCGTAGGCTGTCCATGGGGTGGCGGTTTTCATTTCACCACTGACAATAAGGGTATTTTCTTTTTTATCGCCTACATTGCCATCAAACAAAGGACTGGCTTTTTGGTTTTTAGCAGCAACGCCAAATTTTGAAATTTGATATAAAGCACCCACAGTCAATGCTGGAGAAACAGCATAGTTACCAGACAGACGAATGTGGTTGTCATCACCGTAGTGAATATAAGTGGCACCTGCATTGATAGGACCTGTGCTATAAGTTGCACCCACACCAAACTGGTCATCTTTGGCAAGACCACCTTTATCAGTGTCTGAATCAAAAGCATACATGCCTAAGAACTGAACACCATTGTATTCAGGTGATACATAGGCAAAGGCATTGTTGACACGTGGGCCATCAAAACTAGGAACGATGTCGCCCACGTTATTACCTTCCAACACTCTGGCAAAATCAACATTATTATCAATGGTGGTTAAGCGACCAGCCAATAATGTGCCGTATTCTTTATGAGCAAGACCTAGGTAAGTATCACGAGATGTGAACTGTTTTTGTTCTTTTGCACCATTATCAATGGCAACACCATACTCAAGCTGATAAACCACATCAGTATTGGCGGTCAATGCTTCTGAGCCTTTTAGACCAATGCGTGAGCTGTTTGAATTAAGACCTTTTTCATTGGTGTCTTCTTTGGTCTGTACAAGACCTGACTTAGAAGTTGCTTTAGCATTGCTGGCATCAACAGTCAAATACGCTTTACCGTAAACGGTGGGTGCTGCGTTAGCAGCAGATACAGATAGAGCAGCAACAGCTGACGCTAAAAGTAGTTTTTTCATGGGTCTCTCCACTTTATATGACATTTTTTAGTGATGGGCTGCTCTAATAAGCTAACGCCCAGTTGGCAATCTATGACTAGACCACCGTGGTTTAAATTAAAGGTTTACATTGAACAGAGCATGGTAAGTCATGTCATCAGATTGTTGGCTATAAAATCACAAAAAGGAAGCACTTATGTCAGATAAGGTGCTTAACTTGGCATCATATAAGCAACATCTTTAACCAAACTTTAACCAAACTCATACTCACCCATAAGAATAACAACTTTGACACAATTTGCAACATTTTTTTTATTATTTGGGTCATTTTTTACCAAAAAATTTTATGACTGAGACGCATATTTGCCTTGATGGTCATGTTGCATCAACCAAATGGTCAATAAAAGGCATGCCAGCAACAGCAGACATGTCCGACACAATGGCACTTAAATGCCCGCTAACGGCTTAGATGCCCGCTAACGGCTTGTTTTTTGTGATAAGCATGCTTGATATTTGCTACAATGCTGTTTTTGTTTTTATTATTTTTTGCTTTCATCATTTTTTATTGTCATCTTTAAGGTTAATTATGCCGTCCACATCTTTTTGCCCTGCTGATGAAGCCTTAGTGAACAACATCATACCGAAAAATATCATGTCGAAAAACGACCACAACAGCGACCATGACAACAGCGACCATAACAACAGTAATGCCACCACCGCCTCAGCTGACATCAGTAGCATTCTGGCATTTTTAGGCTGTCGCACCTCATCTGCTTGGTTAACCGCCGCCTGTCATAACCTGCCCCTAATCTTACAAGACCATGCCAATTGTGAAAAAAAAGCCGCTGGTACGGCGATGAATTTGATTTTTCGGTATGAATTTAATACCGAGTTACAAAAAAAACTGGCACAGCTTATCCGAGAAGAGATGTTGCATTATGAACAAGTGTTGGCACTGATGGCAGAACGAGGGCTGTCTTGGTCGCATCTGCCAGCAGGACGTTACGCCAAAGGCATGCTTAAACACAAACGCACCCATGAACCTGCTGCCATGATTGATGTGTTGATTATTGGGGCATTTATTGAAGCTCGTTCATGTGAGCGGTTTGCAGCTTTGGCACAAGTCGTAGAAGATGAGCGATTGGCAAGATATTACCGCCATTTGCTTAAGTCCGAAAGCCGTCATTACGAAGATTATTTGGCACTGGCAAATGCAATGGCAAACACAACGACAAATGCGATAAGTCATAAAGACATTAACGACAGGGTGGCTTTTTTTCGTGAAGTGGAAGCTGATCTGATAAGCACCCCTGATGATGAATTACGCTTTCATAGTGGCATACCAATCTAAGTGGCATGCCAATCTAAAAAAAACCAAACCCAAATCTAAACAAAACCCCAAATGCTGTCCATTTAGGGTTTCAATTCAAGGTTCTAGGGTTTTAAGATTTTTAAGACTTGGACGCAACACGCAACCCATTTGCGGCTAAAGGCAACTCCGCTTTTGGGGTCATAGCGAACGATGCTGGGCGTTTTGTGCATTAGTGTATTTGTTGTTATCTGTGATGTCGTCAGATGCCAAACGTGGTTCACCCAGTTCAGTGGTTGTTTTTAGGTTTTCCTCATTCACACCCCCATCAAATGCCTGTCCTTGTTGATCACGGCGGTCAGGCTGACGAGCAACGTTATCACCATCGTTAACATGCGGTAGTGGGTTGGTGTCTGCATCTAAGATTTTTGAGCCTTTGATGTTGGTCTCAAGATTGGCTTGAATGTCGGTGCTTGGCTCAACATCTTGTCTGTCTGATGCTTGTCTGTTTGATGTCAGTTGGGCATCGGTTTTGTCAATTTTTCTTTTAGACAAATCAGGGTTGAATGCTTCATTGCTGGGCGTGTTGGTCATGGTTTTCCTTTATTATCAATTATTTTGTTGCCTGATTGATTTGGCTTACTTAAGCTTACTTAAGCTTACTTAAGCTTACTTAAATCATCTACTTTAAGTTCACCTGCATTAACCCCTGCGGGGGGCAAATTTTCATTGTCTCTTGGGTCAGCATAAATTTCATCGGTTTCTTGCGACTCTTGTGCTGGTCCATCTATCTTAGGTTGATATTTACGACCTTCATAATGATTGATGTCGTCCAAATTGGTGGGGTCTTTGCGTTCCATGATGATTTCCTTCCATTGACACATAAAATTAATAAATAAACATAACATTGATAAATCAGCTAACCTGTATCAGCTTACTGGCATTTGCTGACAAGCGGTAGACATAAGACGTAAAACCATGTGTCTTTATGTAACCAAATATGTCACCAAATGGCTTTATGTCACCAATTGATATGACCAAAAAACTCACAACTCAATCCCTTCATACGCCATGACTGTGTGCAAGTCTTTATCCCCACGCCCAGACAGATTGACAATGATGGACTGCTCAGGTGTCATGCTTTTGGCAAGTTTTAGGGCATAAGCAACCGCATGAGAGCTTTCTAAAGCAGGAATGATGCCCTCTTTTTGGGTCAGTTGCCCAAAGGCTTTCATGGCTTCATCATCAGTGATGGCAACATAGTTAACCCGGTCAACATCTTTTAAAAAACTGTGTTCAGGACCAACCCCCGGATAATCCAAACCTGCTGATATGCTGTGGGTTTCAAGAATTTGCCCATCATCATCTGCCATCAGATAGGTGCGATTGCCGTGCAATACCCCAACACGCCCTGCATTCAGTGGGGCAGAATGTCTGCCTGTCTGAATGCCCTCGCCTGCCGCTTCTACCCCATAAATCGCCACATCAAGGTCGTTTAAAAACTCATAAAACAGCCCAATGGCGTTACTGCCACCACCAACGCATGCCACTAAGGCATCAGGCAGTTTATTTTCTTTTTCTAAATGTTGGCGTCTGGCTTCTCGCCCAATGATGGCTTGAAAGTCACGTACCAACTGTGGATATGGGTGCGGTCCTGCCACCGTACCGATGACATAATAGGTGCTATCCACATTGGCTACCCAATCTCGCATGGCTTCATTCATGGCATCTTTTAGGGTCTTTGAACCAGATGTCACAGGCACAACTGTCGCCCCAAGCAGTCGCATGCGATAGACATTCATTTTTTGTCGCTCAACATCATGACTGCCCATATACACCACACATTCTAAACCAAGCCGTGCAGCAATGGTGGCGGTCGCAACACCATGCTGTCCTGCCCCTGTCTCAGCGATGATGCGTCTTTTGCCCACCATCTTGGCAAGTAAAGCTTGACCAATGGTATTATTAACCTTATGAGCCCCTGTGTGATTTAAGTCTTCACGTTTAAGATAAATTTTTGCACCGCCATTTTCTTCACTTAGCCGTTTGGCAAGGTATAACGGCGTGGGTCTGCCAACATAGTCAACCAAATCTTGTTGAAACGCTTGCCAAAATTGTGGGTCAGCTTTGGCTTTGGTGTATATGGCTTCTAATTCTTCGATGGCTTGCATCAAAGTTTCAGAGACAAATCGACCACCATGCACACCAAAGTGTCCACTGGGGTCTGGAAATTGAGTAAAGTCTGTCATGGTGATTGGGTTTTTAGTGTTCATTGGTGTTCCTACAATCATTAATTGGTCATATTAAATTTGTTGGCAATTTTGCTAGCATTTTTATTTTTTATTAGGGCGTGTCCTCATTTTGAAAATGGTGATAAAAATGCGATAAATTGCCGTCAAACAAGGAAAATGGTGCAGGTAATATTGCAATATTAACCAGCCATTTGACGCACGTTTGACAAAATTTAGCCATTTTTAGCCCATTTAGACGAAGTCGTTCAGATTGATGACACGCCCTAAAAGTTAACAGCACCGAATTTTTAATTTTTTGGGTAAAATTTGGGTTGCTGGCATCGTTATTGCTTAAATCACAAATCCTTAACCACCTTTAATCCTGCAAAGGTTTGAGCGGTTGGCATCACTTCTAATGTGTTGATATTGATATGTTCTGGTTGCTCAACAAGCCACGCCACGATGTTGGCGATGTCGCTTGGTTTGATGAATAAAATGCCATCATACACGGTTTTGGCTTTGTCATCATCGCCTTTAAAACGGACATTGCTAAACTCCGTATCACCACACAACCCCGGCTCTAAGTTAGTCACTCGCACTTTTTTGCCCACCAAATCAGCTCGTAAGTTTAAGCCAAACTGTTTGACAAATGCTTTGGTTGCTCCGTACACATTTGCCCCAAAGTATGGATAATTGCCTGCAGTTGAGCCAATGTTGATGACATAACCGCTATTTTTGGCAGTCATATGTGGCAAAATGGCATGAGTTAAGTGAGCCAAACCCAAGATATTGGTGTTAATCATCTGTTGCCAGTCAGCAAAATCGGCTTTATCAGCAGGCTCAAGCCCTAACGCCAGCCCTGCATTATTGACCAACACATCAATGTTGGTCAGCAGGTCAGCTGGCAAAGTGGCAAGTGCGGTCGTGGTTGCTGACACATCAGCGATGTCAAAGGCAAGCGGAATGAAACAGTCGCCAAATTGTGCTTTTAAGGCATCTAATTTGGCTTGTCGTCTGCCTGTGCCAATGACGGTATGACCTTTGCTGATGAATAATTCTGCGATTGCTTTACCAAAACCTGAGGTTACGCCTGTGATTAAGATGTTCATACTGGATTTTCCTTGTGGTCATTTGTGGTCATTGTCGATTTATCTGTCAATTTATCGTTATATTATACTAGTACGTAAGTGATTAGTCCATAGATATTGTTCTAAATCTAAGCTTAGTCAAAAAATGACGACACACGTCAGCAACGACACACATCAGTAATGTTGTTATCTGCCAGTTAATTTTTTGACAAAATCCATCATTTTTTCCAAATCTTTCACCCCTTTTTGACTTTCAATCCCACCACTGACATCAACGCCATAAATTGGCAATTCACAAGCTTGAGCCACATTGTCTGCCGTCAGTCCCCCTGCCAAAATCATCGGTAACGGTGAATTCTTTGGCAATTTGCCCCAATCAAACCGCTCACCTGTACCCCCAAATTTATCAGGGTGGTACAAATCCAGCAATACCCCACTTGCACCATGGTCATACAACTCATTGATTTTTAACAAGATACTGACTTCATCGTCCTCTTCACGTACTCGAATGGCTTTTATCCAGCGTTTACCGACATGCTTTGCCATCTGCTGACACGCCAAAGGTGATTCATCGCCATGAAACTGTATCACATCAAATGGCACTTGCTTAGCCAATGCCACCAGTTCTTGCTCAGACAAATTCACCACCAACGCCACAACGGTGATAAAGACAGGTATGGCTTTAACAAGCTTTATTGCTTGCTCTACCGTAACCGCTCGGGGGCTTGGTGGATAAAACACCAAACCAATGGCATCTACACCAAGCTTAACAGCATTGGCAACATCTTGTGCTTGCGTTAAGCCACAGAATTTTATGGCAGGCCTTGTACTTAAACCCCTTAGGCTTGAAGCCCTTGTGCTTGTATTCTTAGCACCACCAAAAGCATTCATATCGCAATATCCCCACAATTCATATCTAATCTAAACCCATATCTAATCTAAACAATCATAAAAAAAGCGACTGGCTTTGCCAATCGCTTATGTTTATCAGCCATCATCAGACTGACCATATGATAAACCAAACCACAGACATACGTTAACAACCATGACACATTTGATGATTAATTGAATGGTCAATGATTAATTGAATGGTCAATTAAGTGCTTTTAATGAAGCATTTAATTAGGCATTTAAGCATTTTTTGGTTAAATGCTGGTATTATATTGTTTATCCAGCTCAATCAATTGAGCCATGGCTTTATTCATACCGTGCATGACCTGACCTAACAATACCTGTTGTTTGGTTAACACAATGGCAATCATGGGTTGGTTTTCGTTTGCCACAGCACTAATCATGATTTTGCCATTTTCAGCATCTAAGATAACACTACGACAGCCAGTTAAATGAGCTTCATTGACCAAGGCTTGTACCAATGCCAAGATAGAACTGCCAACAGCTGACAGTTTACCGCCGTCATATTTGTTATGAAAGATTGAGCTGACTTCAAAGCCATCAGTGGTGGCAAGTAGCACACCTTCTATACCGCTGGTGGAATGCACCAAGCTATTTAGCACCTCTTTAGAAGCAGAGATGAATTTATCAGAAGGTTTAATGCGATTAGAGTCAGATTTAAACAGTTTGTCACTCATTATAAGTATTTCCGATTGATATTGGTTAAACAGAGCCAGTTAAACAGAGCTTTAGAAAGCTAACTCACCATTGATGATAATCATAATATAATTTACAAAAACTCACAATATCAGACCTCATGACCACAATTGACTTCCTCCCCTCCCTATCGTTCGGGGATTCCTACTGCTAGACGGTCAAGCCCGACCGCAAGCCTAAGATAGTGGCAACCGCCCGTACGACACACCGTACATCTTAGGTTCTTATTTTAAGTTAATCTTACCGTTAGGATTGTCATAGACACAAATTAACTTAAGTGTGTGTTTGGAAACGTCTTACCAGTTAAGTTACTGCGTACTCGCAATTTAGTCTTAACTTAACTGTGGACTGTAAGACATCGAATATGGTGAGATGAGTGTAGCAAAACTTATCCCATTTAACAATTGCCTTATATCCACCCCCTGAAGTCGCAGGTTTACGGCAACAAGTGATAAACGCTGGCAATAACAAATGGGGTTGATTGATGACTGTATTTATAACTGCATTATTTATAACTGTATTTCATTCATGCCTGTGTTTGATGGCAACCGTACTTGATGGCAACCATATTAGATTGCAACTAGATTAGATGGCAACTAGGATTGCTCAAGCGATGCAATGATGGTCTCAACCAACAACAGCACATCATCTTTGACACGCATGTCCACAGGGTAGATTGGCAAATTCACACCATGTTTATCCATCCATGCTCGATAAATGGCAAAATCACGCTCAGGTTTTTTATCGATTTGGCTGATGCCAATGACAATACGCCCATCATAAATGGATTTAAATGTGTTGATATAGTTTTCTAACTCTTTGACAGAATCTTCAGATGAATGGTCAATCAAAATCACCACGCCCAAAGCCCCTTGCGATAAAATGGGCCAAATAAAGTTAAATCGCTCTTGCCCTGGTGTGCCATATAAACCAATACTACTGCCCCCTTCTAAGGCTAGCTCACCATAATCCATGCCCACAGTCGTTAATGCCTTGGTGTGTTGATCAAGGTCAGTATTTTTTACTTCAGTAGACACCACAGGAATGTCAGACAAACTGGCGATGGCCTGTGTTTTACCCGCCCCCATAGGACCACTAAAGACGATTTTAAGACGTTGCATACAATATTACCTATTAAATGTAAAGTTTAAAAATAAAGATACCATAAAAATAAGGCAGAATGTCAGTAAATGACCAAAAAATGTCCAAAATTTATCACATGCGATTATTAATCGTTACAGACCCAATTTACGACGCAATTTTGATAAAAAGCCCATTTTTTCTTTCTTCTCTGGTGCATCAGATTTGGCTGGTTGAGCGGTCTGTTGAGACGTCGGAGTAATGGTTGATGCTGGTTGGGGTTTGGGTGGTATGCCTAACGCTCGTTGTGACAATATGGCATCAAGTGGTGATGCTTTGGCATCAATGCCATCAACGCTCTGAGAAGGTGTGGCTGATGTGTTGGTTGGTAAGCTGACAGATGGGGCAACGGCTAAGTTGTCATAAGCGGATTTATCTAAATAACCTGCAAACAACAGTCCTGCCAGTACTTGTTTGGTAACCATGGGCGATGTGCCTGCCATATCAGCAATGTCAACAACGCCATTTTGACCATGCTCCATGGCAGTCATGATGCGTAACAAATCTCGACGCTCCACACCATGGCTTGGCTTAACCCAATAGCGTAAAGCAAAGGTGGCTGACTGGCTAATTAAAGGGGTTAGGCTGTCAATTTTTGCCCATGCGTTGTCCCACAGCCATTGTTTTAGGTCAGTTGGCTGCCCTGTTGGTTCATCTTTAGCAGTCACCAAATCAATCGTGGTCAGATTGTCAGCAAATAAAGCGTGGATATTGGCAATATTGGCATCACGTTGCCAAACAATCTGTCGCTTGGTATCCACGGTGGCGACAATGTTACCTGCAAGCACAATGTGTTGTTTGTCTGCTTGTGGTTGGTGAATGGCTTCAATAAAGCGAATAAGGGCTTGGTGAGTATCAGTGGTTGATGATTGAGCGGTTGATGATTGAGCTGGGTTTGTCAGCTGGCTTGGCGTTTGACTGGTTTGCTCAGTCTGTGTTGATTGGTTGCTGGGCGTGTTTTGTGTGTGGGTGTTTTGTGTGGCACCCCCCCCCAATAACGCCACATGAGAATATAACCACTGATTCAACACGTCCATTTTTTTGAGTGGCAAAGACAGTTCATCGCCAACCAATGTCCCTTCTTCATTGGCAGAACGTTTAATATATAAAGCAGGTTTTCGCCCTTGCTTGGCAAGCAACTTGATGACGTTATCAGCATGTTTAAATTCATGACTGATAAAGAACAAATCCACATCAGGATGATTGGCAGATACCCATTCCAAATCTACTTCCAACCTTAGTAGGACTCTTAAATAACCCTTTAAAATAACTTGGTCTGCTGGCTTGATACCCACCAAAGCCGTCCGCATGACGTGCTTAAGATTTCCTTGATTATTTGCCGAAAGGCTAGACATGTTGCGTCTCCAAATACATGATTTGCTTGCAAATGCAATGACATCATTTTATGAATACCAGCTTAATAAGCCTTAATAAAAAATATAACATTAAGCTTAGGCATGATGGCATCAGAATGATGGTGTTAATTTTGCCAAACTGTCATCTTACCATCATACCTTTTACCATCATATTATGATGATTATTTTGACAAAATACCAAGCTTGACAAAATATCAAACATGATAAAATACCAAAAAACAGTCAGTTAGCAGATAAAAGCATGAACATGACTTATGTTTTGTATTTTTTGCTTAATATTTTTGTAGTCTTTCAAGTTTAAAGCAGATAAAGCAATAATACCATACCTGTCAAGCAATATATTTGCCCACTAATCCAAACCGTTATTTTCAAATCGTTATTTACAAACCATCATTGTATCAGCATCATGGCATCAGCAGGATAATACCATGAATGTTAAAGCACAGTCATACAAATTCAGTCACACAAATTCAGTCACACAAATTGTGATGAAACACATTTTTGATTAAGATTAATGAATCTTAACAAGACTGACTTGGGCTGACCGCCACGGTTACCCTTGCTCCAGTCATTTCAAACAGTTGTTCTACTTGCACTTTGGCGTTATCGGTTGCCAGTTTTAAAATGCCACCTTGACAAGCTTGCTTGAGTACTTGGCTTTTACCCACAGATTGGGCTTCTTTGAGAATGGCTGGGTCGGCTTGTAGCATACCAAACACGCCTGTTTTCCAGTCATATAGTTCAATGTCATCAAGATAGACATCAAAAATTTGGGCAGGTGGCAAGGTGATGTGAATGTTGGCGTTGTCTAGGCTGGTTACTTGATTGGCAATTTGGTTGTGATTGGCTTGGGAGTCGCTGACTTCTGGTACGATGGGATTAAGCGTAATCATTTGGGGGGTTAGCTTTGCCAAATCCACGCCTGCATTAACACGGCCGTGAGCGATGAACAGACCCTTTTGTTTATCCTGCCAAAGGCTATACCATGTGCCTTGCTTTTCACTGGTAATCACGGTGTCCACGCTGTAAGCAACCGTTTGTAGGCGATTAAGTTGTTGGATTTGGCTGACCACGCCATCACGACTGATGGCTTCGACCGGGTTGGGTTGGGTTGGCTTAAAAAGTTGCCACGCCATCAATGCCATGCCCAAAAAACCCACCATGAGCAATAAAATGCCTATCCATTGGGTGGGTTTTTTGCTGTTGGTTTGTTCAGATAAGGGGTGTGTCATGAAGGTTATTTCCTTTTTATCAAGACTTATTAGACAATTTAACAATGTCAGTCAATTTAACGATACCAGTCATCAAAGACAAAAAGCAATCAAAGACAGTTAAAATATCGGTAAACTGATAAAAAAACATTGCGTAATCTGCTCAGTTTACATACCATTGATTGACATGGCATTGATGGGTTTGGTTAGCCAGTTTATGGTCGCTATTACTTATTTATTCCTTTTATTTATTGTTCCCTTTATTTATTTACTTTATTTGTGAGCCACTGATATGAAAGCCAGTCAATTTTTATTTGCCACATTAAAAGAGACACCAAGCGATGCTGATATTGTCTCCAGTCAGCTGATGGTCAGAGCAGGTCTGATTCGTAAGCTGGCATCAGGGCTGTATGTTTGGCTACCGATGGGTCTTAGGGTGTTACATAAGGTTGAGAGCATCGTGCGTGAAGAGATGAATGCCATCAATGCTCAAGAATTGCTTATGCCAATGACTCAACCTGCTGAGTTATGGCAAGAATCAGGACGCTTTGATGATTATGGGGCTGAGTTGCTCAGATTTAAAGATCGTCATGAGCGTGATTTTGTGCTGGGTCCGACACATGAAGAAGTCATTACCGACATCGCTCGCAACCAGTTACGCAGTTATAAACAGTTGCCTATTACCTTTTACCAAATTCAAAGTAAGTTCCGTGATGAAATCCGCCCACGCTTTGGCATCATGCGTGCTCGTGAATTCACCATGAAAGATGCGTATTCGTTTCACATTGACCAAGCATCATTGGCGGATACTTATCAAGACATGTACCGTGCCTATGGCAACATTTTTACCCGTTTGGGGTTGAACTTTCGTGCGGTACAAGCTGATACTGGTTCGATTGGGGGCTTTGCATCACATGAATTTCAAGCGTTGGCAGATAGCGGTGAAGATGACATCGTATTTTCAAACGGCTCAGATTTTGCTGCCAATATTGAGCTTGCTGAAGCCATCTGTACCACTGAGCGACCTGCCGCCACGCAACACAAACAAAACGTCCCAACACCCAACATGCCAACGTGTGAAGCCGTTGCTTGTCATTTGGGCATTGATTTGGCACAAACTGTCAAAACGCTCATCGTCAAAGGACAAACTGCTGAAGGTGCACCGCAACTGGTGGCATTGGTACTCAGAGGTGACCACACCTTAAATGACATCAAAGCTGAAAAAATTGCCGAAGTCAGCACGCCTTTGACCATGGCAAGTGAAGAAGACATCAAATCAGCAGGTCTTCATAAAGGCTATATCGGTGTGGACTTAGACATGCCTGTGTTTGTGGACAGATCAGCTGCCGTGTTGAGCGACTTTGTCAGTGGGGCAAACCTACCTGATCACCACAGCACAGGAATGAACTGGGATAGAGACGCACAAATCACTCGTGTGGTGGACATTCGTAATGTGGTTGAAGGCGACCCATCACCTGATGGCAAAGGCACGCTCCAAATCAAACGGGGCATCGAAGTTGGGCATATCTTTCAACTGGGGGATAAATACTCGCAAGCGATGAGATGCAACGTGACAGGCGAAGATGGCAAACCTGTTACCTTAATGATGGGTTGCTATGGCATTGGGGTCAGTCGCATCATCGCCGCTGCCATCGAACAAAACCATGACGACAATGGCATCATTTGGCCTGCCACCCCTGACAAAGCCGACTCTATCGCCCCGTTTGATGTGGCAATTGTGCCACTGGCAAAAGGCAAAGGCAATCATGATGACGACCCTGTTAATGTGCTGGCAAATGAGCTGTATCACGAACTTTTGCAACAAGGCGTTAACGTCCTGCTTGATGACCGCAACGAACGCCCTGGGGTGAAATTTGCTGATTTAGAATTGGTCGGTATCCCCCACCGCATTGTGGTGTCTGCCCGCAACATGAACGAAGAATATCCAGAACAAACTCAATATGAATATGTCTATCGTGGTCATGGTAATGACAATGGTGAAAAACAGCTGCTGAGTCATGATGACGTGTTGGCAAAAGTTTTAGGCTAATGGCTAATGGCTAGGGCGTGTTGAACTTTGATATTTATCAAAGCGATATTTATCAAAGCCATTTATCTCAAAGCCCAAAGCCATTTATCAAAACAGCCTATCAACACAATCCATCAAACCCCATCATATTAGGTTAGGGCTTTTTTTAGAGAGCAACTTACCGTTGGTCTTTTCATTTTCATTTTTATGTTTATGTTTACTGCCGATTCAACCGACTGGGTTTTGGCAACAAACTTAAATCACTTGCCCGACACGGATTAATGTCAATACCACCACGGCGTGTGTACCATGCCCGTACCACAAGGCTTTTGGGTGAAAACACATGGGTTAAATCACTAAAAATCTGTTCCACACATTGTTCATGAAAGCCATTATGATTGCGAAAACTTAAAATATAAGTCAGTAATCCTACTTTATCAATCGATGGGCAATCAATCATAATCTCTACCGTACCCCAGTCGGGTTGATTGGTAACAGGGCAGTTTGAGCGAAGCAGATGTGAGTGAAAGATTTGTTTCTTACTCATTTGACCATCGGTGGCAAATGCCAAATAGCCACTATCCACATCTTGAGTCATGGTGATTTTTTGACTGCCATCAGCAAAATCATCAAATAAATCATCAACACACTCACCTTGTGGCTCACTAATGGGTAAACTATCAGCCGTTTTAACATCAAAAATCTGTATTGTTACATTAGCATTGAGACATGTTGATAAATCTTTTTCAATGACATTTTGTATCTCTGATTGACTGTTAAATTCACTAAAATTTAAGCTGTTAAAATACAGTTTCAGCGATTTTGATTCAATAATATATTCAGACGTGGCAGGAATGGCAAGACGAGCCATCGCCACCTGTGATATGCCTTGCGGGTTAAGCCATGACAGCTCAAATACATGCCAAAAATCTGTACCACAGCTTAATTGGTCAGCAGGCAAAGCAAGCTTTTTGCGTCCCAATGCCCGAGGAATGGGATAAAGAATATTAGGAGCGTAGGTTTTTGGGTAGGTGGTGGATTGACCCAAATGGCTGTTTTCTGGGGTTTGTTTCGTATTCATTGTTTATGCTTTTATTTAATGACAGGATTCATTTTATTATCGGTTTACCGATTTGGGGAAAAAAGATAAGAATGTTGATGATTTGGTTCTCGTCATCAACAGAAAAATATGGTGTATTATAACGTAAAATGATGGCTTTTCTTAGAATTTAATCAGATTGATTTTTGGTTTGTACCACCTGACACAGGTTTTGGATTTTCTTGAATATTATCAAACGTTTTTTTGAATGGCAAAAGCCAAATTTATCGCACATTTGGCAGTTGCCATACTAAATCCGTATCCTTTTACCATCTTTTAACAGATGATACGCCACAGCATAAAAAATTGCCGTAAACCCCCCAATTGCCAAAAGCGACCCACACACATTAACATCTGACTGCCCCAAAATCCCAAAGCGAAACGCATTAACCATATACACAATCGGATTAAACAATGACACCGTTTGCCAAAAAGATGACAAATTCTCCATCGAATAAAATACCCCACCCAAATAGGTCAGTGGTGTTAGCACAAAACTTGGCACGATAGAAATGTCATCAAATGAACGAGCAAACACCGCATTTATCATACCTGCCAGCGAAAATAACACTGAGGTCATCACCACCGTAAACACCGTAACAAAAGCATGTACCATGCTTAATTTGGTAAAAAATAACGCCAATATGGTCACTATGAAACCAATCACCAATCCACGAAACAGCCCACCTGCGACATATCCCAATAAAATCGTGTGTTTAGAAATCGGACTGACCAGCATCTCTTCAATACTGCCATGAAACTTCGTCGAAAAAAAACTGGACACCACGTTAGAATAGCTGTTGGTAATCACCGCCATCATGATAAGCCCCGGTACGATGAACTGCATATAAGGCACACCGCCCATCTCACCAACACGAGAGCCAATCATTTTACCAAAAATAATAAAATACAAGCTCATGGTAATGGCAGGTGGTAAAAGCGTTTGTGGCCAAATGCGTAAAATACGTTTGATTTCTTTGCTGGCTAGGGTAATAAAAGCAACCCATTGCTGTTGTAAATTCATGGTTAACTCTATGTCTATTCATTAAATCAATGCTCATTAAATCTATTTTGGTATGTGGTTTTTTATAGACCTAATTTTCTAATTTTTCCGTTAAATTATTTTCCACAATTCCTAAAAATAACTCTTCCAACCGATTGGATTTATTTCGCATGCTTGCCACATCAATTTGTTGTGCATTTAATTGGGCAAACACATCATTTAAACTTTCCCCTTTTTTTAACGTTACTTCCAGTGTTAATGGGTCTGGTTGGGTGGTTTTAACCACATGATTTAGCATAATTTTTTTATCATGCGGTGTGGTTAAATCCAATACAAAACTTTCCATATCAAGACTTGCCAATAAGCTTTTCATATCCGTGTTAATACGAATTTCACCATGGTCTAAAATGGCAATATTTTTACACAGTTGTTCGGCTTCTTCTAGATAGTGGGTGGTTAAAATGATGGTTGTCCCTTCTTGCTCGTTGATATGTTGCATAAACCCCCACATCGAACGGCGAAGTTCAATATCCACACCTGCGGTGGGTTCATCTAAAATCAACAAACGTGGGCGGTGCATTAAGGCACGGGCTATCATCAGTCGGCGTTTCATACCGCCTGAGAGAGAACGGCTTTTGGTGTCTTTTTTATCCCACAATCCCAATGCTTTGAGCAACTGCTCAGCTCGTGGTAAAGCGTCTTGTTTGCCAATGCCAAAATACCCTGCTTGTAACAGCAAAATATCAAGGCATTTTTCAAATTGGTTAAAATTAAACTCTTGTGGCACAACCCCCAAAAATTGCTTGGCTTGGCCTGGATTGGCAAGCAAATCCACCCCAAATATTTCCACACTGCCACAGGTGGGCTTAAATAGTGAGCTTATGATGCCTATGGTGGTGGATTTACCTGCTCCATTCGCCCCAAGTAAGGCAAAAAATCCACCCTGAGGTACGGTCAAATTGATGCCCTTTAAGGCAGTAAAGCCGTTGGGGTAGGTTTTTGATAAATTTTGGATTTTTAACGCTGGTGGTTGGTTTTGTGGTTGGTCAGATGTCATAAAGACATGTTCCTTTATTGTGATTATGCTTAATATTATTAAGCTTAATATTATTGACATTATTGTGCTTGATTTCACTTATCATGCGATTGACATGGCCATTAATACAATATGGGGATAAATATGGCGATTTAAATTTAGCCAAAAACAAAAACACCCCAAAAGTTGTCTAATATTTGGGGTGTGGCTTAATCAAGACAGGTTTTTAATAAGTCAAAAAAAAATAAGTTAGCTGACACTTTTAACCATATAGTCCACAGCGTTCTGCACTTCTTCATCAGGAATGTCTGCTCCACCCTTGGCAGGCATGGCGTTAAAGCCTTCAATGGCATGTTTATATAAGGTATCATTGCCTTGGGCAATGCGAGGACCCCAATCACCTGCATCACCCAATTTGGGTGAACCAAGCAGACCGCCAGTATGGCAAGTGTGGCAAACAGCATTATACACAGTTTTGCCATCACGAGGCGAGCCATCAGCATTGCCTGCCCCAGCTGCGGTTACGGTGACATCACAGTCTTCCCCTTCAAAACACACTTTGCCATAAGGCTGAATGCGTGCCACAAGCTTGGGGTATAGAGCAATCAACTTTTGAACTTGAGGGGTATCTTGGGGGATTTGTGCTTTTGGCTCAGCGTCTGCTTGAGCTTTGGTGGTTGGTGTTGTGGTGGCATCAGCAGTCTCTACGGCCATGGTGTCGGTTGCCATGGCTTCGTCAGCCACGCCATCAACAACCGCTGGCTGGCTGGCTGTCGCCACTGTGTCAGTGGTGGTTTCTTCTGCTTGGCTAACGGCGATGCCAGACATTGCCAATACGGCAACGGTGGTTAACATAACTACTTTTTTCATTCGTCACGTCTCTCATTTTGTAAACGTAAAACATTGCAAACGTAAAACAACGTGAAACAATGTTGATGCACATTACGATTGGTAGAAATATCTTGGGTGTGTCCTATTTTTCCCCACCATTATAAGGGATAATGACCCCAAATTGCCATGAAAGATTAACAGAAAAGTTTATAAACCACCCAGTTTTTTATGATTTTGTGTCATTTAATACATTTAGTCAGGATTATTGGTCGGTTTCCAGTTAGAGTAAAGTTGGCAAGTTGCCTTTTTTTTGTTAGACTGTCTGCCCTTATCTGCCATAACGGTGATGGCGGTGATGGTCATTGTTTTGGTAACAGCCATCTGACATCCATTCTTTGTGTTATTTCATGTGCTCGTAGCTCAACTGGATAGAGTACAGGTCTCCGAAGCCTGTGGCGTGGGTTCGAGTCCCGCCGAGCACACCATATAATTTTCAAGCCACGTTTGCCAAAGCGTGGCTTTTTCTTTGCCTTCAGTCTCTGGTTTACATGCTAGTACTGTCTCAATTGGGTTTCTACCTACAAATATTGCAAGTTCCGCTATCATTGTATCACTTGGCTTTCTACCAGTTCCTTTATAGTTTTTAAATTCAGATACTCTTGATTGCGGTATGCCTAGCATTTCACCAAGTTGTGCTTGCCCACCTGCTTTCTTTGATGCTTCATCAAAAAGTTTTCTTAACATGATAAATTTTCCTTGACTTTATACCTTATTAGGGTATATTGGCAGGTATGCCTTAAAAGGTATTTTTTTGGATTTATATATACCCTACTAGGGTATATATAAATCCAAAAACTTGGGTTATTCGCAAAAGTTATTTATAGATTTTAACTAAGTATGTCATCACGCAATTTTTGTGTATTAGGCATATAGCGGTATCTTAGCACTTTATACCCAGCTTCAACAAGCATGGCATCACGTTCAGCGTCTTGTTCTACTTTATTGTCGTGGCTTTTATCATCTAATTCGATGATAGCTAAAATATTAAAAGATGTATCAGTAATAACAAAGTCAGCAATTTTACGACTAAAGCGATTTCTTGTAGCTTGTCCTTTAGTCCAAAGTATTGCACTAAATGAAACTTGGGGAAATATATAGTATTCAGGAATGGCTTTATTTAATTCTTTGAACATTTTTTTTTCATGTTCGGTCATTAGGTAGCTTGGCTTTATTTTGGTTCTGTTATTACTTTTAGTATTTTTAGACGGCCTGCATTTACTAATGACAATCAAAGCGATTATAACGGCAATAAATATTAGAAATAATGTAGCGGTTTTCATAAAGATATTTTCCTGCTTCTCATTAAAATAAAACTAGGGTAGTGGTTGGCGGTGATTTTTCTAAATTCTAACGAATAAATTAGGTCGAGTTTTAGCAAAAAGGCAGCTTTATCGCCTTTTTGCTAAAACCGACCCAACAACCGAAGGGCGTTAGTAAGCCATTAAAAAGGATAATTAAATGTTTTGTTATGTATGTTCTAATGAATTTGATCCATCTTATGACGAATGCCCATATTGCGGTGCAAATGCAGATGGCTTTTTTGAATACGCTTCAGAACATGATTCATCAGAAGATTATGCCACTACTTATGAATGTGGAAACTGTGGTCAATCTGTTCGAATTGGTGAATCTGAATGTCCCAGTTGTGGTCATTATGAAGACATACCTTTTTAACTGCTGTTGCGTAACAAATGGTAAAGATTGATAGCAAGATTATCCAAAAAATAAAATCACTTAGGCTAAATAATCATGGCAATGTTTGTATACCACACCCAAAGAGACTTTGACCAAGCAAGCTTAGACAATGTATCACGCATTATTACTGACTACGCATCAATAATCAATGCTGATGGCAACATAGCAGACATCAGTCAAGAATGCTTAGAACACATCGAATACATTGCTAACCGCATTGGACACAAGACCGTTACCATTATAACCTACCTAGACCTAATCATAGAAAACAACAAAGAACTAGAAGACTTTCATGACAACGGCAAACTGTCTAAATCTCGTCCCCTTGGTTTTTCTCATGGGAATGACCCCCGATTTGTAACACGGGGGTAACGAACAATGGCAGTCCGTAAAACGCAGGTTAAAAAAATAACGAGCCGTGAAGATTACTGCTCAAAAATCATGCAAATAGCCAAAAAGCAAACATTGACCATAACAAACGGCAAAAAACAAATAGAAGTTCCTGTCCGTGTACCTGTAGCGGGTCAGCTAGTAACCATTGATGCCCTAAATTACGTTACATCAATATCAGCCTATGACCATGGCAACAGCGTTAATGATGAGAACTATTTCGAAAGCTTTATCAGAAATCCAGAACACACCGATGACGAAAAAAACAAAGTTGCTGATGAATTAGCCGATGAAATAGCAATTACCCTAGGTCATTTGTTTGGCAAGCCCTTTACCGAAATAAGACGCAATGTCAAAGGCTTACACGGCTACAAATACCAATACACCATAGGACATGACGATTACACACTAGGCAAGATTGCTTTCGGTGGCAATAAAAGCACCGTACTAATCATGATAACGGGCAAAGGTTGTTATGAAGCAAAAGAAACATGGGAATACTTTCTTTATGATTGGCTTAATAATCAAGAAAAAGCAAAGATAACCCGCATTGACTTAGCCCTTGATGATTTTGATGGTGAATTTTCATCAGCTGAGCAAGCCAACACAGCTGATGGCCAAAACAAATTTAGCCTCAATAACCGCCAGCCGAAAGTCCAGCATCTTGGCGACTGGAAACGTCATGAGGGTGATGGCAGAACCTTACAAGTTGGCAAACGTGAAAACGGTAAAATGTACCGTGGATATGAGAAAGGCAAACAGCTTGGTGACCCTGATCACCCATGGTTTAGAAGTGAAATAGAGTTTAAAAACAAAGACCGCATCTTACCCCTTGAGATGCTAATAAACCCCACTGATTATTTCGCTGGGGCGTATCCCTATGCCTTAGAACTTATCGAATACAAGCATAAAGAGATATTTCAAACTTGCAAAAAAATTGAAACGCAAAAAGTTGAAAGTGAAATCAGCTTTCACAAAGCCGTATCAATCATGAAAAAGCAGTTTGGCAAATATATAAAAACCTTTCGTGAGCTTTTGCCTCAAGACGAAAAAGACACAATCATTCTTGATTTAATCCAAACTGACAAAGCTCATGACTATGTACCAAAGCGTCTAAGAGTGACTGACAGTTATTTTCAAAAATTAGCAGGAGTGGCAGAACCTGCTAATCATCTCGACTTCTGCCCAATACCGTTTTAAGGAATTTCATCATGCTACAAGAAGTCATCATCACTGGTGCAAAAGCATCGAAGGGCGAATATGAAGGCCGTTTTTATGACACTACCAAACTTTATATTCAAATCCCATTTGACCCCACAAATCCTGAACAAGCTGGATTTGCCACGGTTGAAAACAACTGGGGTGATAGTACCAACTTTCAAAAAATCAAAAACCTGAATTTTCCATTTAAAGCTGAAATCGAAAAAATGGAAGTAACCAGTGGTCGAAGCACAAAAATCATTGTCATTGACGTTAAACCAATTCAAACCACACAAACCAAATAACAAAGGATTTTGCAATCATGGCTTATGTATGTGCTGAGCTTGAAAAGGTTAAGAACATTTACGGCGGTTATGACTGCAAAATGTGGGTGGAAAACTCGCAAAATGGGTATTTAAGCCATTTGGCAATAACCAAGGCTGAAATGGTTCAAATATCTGCTTCACTCTCCGCTTTTTTCAGCATAGTTTTGGCTTTTGTCATACTTGCTAAAGCGGTTAAATCAATGTAGTTAAACGAGGATAGAACCATGACTACACAAAACCAAGCTGTTAGCGTTCAGCCACAAAAACGCATCAATGAAGCTGTAAAATTTGGTGTAGCAACTGCTGTGACTTCTTTGGCTGTTAGCTCTGCTAATGCTGCTGAAATCACTACCATTGCTGAAGGCTTAAGTGAAGAAATTACAGGTGTAAAATCCATTGTAATTTCTTTGTTTACTGCTGCAGCTGTTTTGCTGGGTATTTTTGCTGGTTTCCGATATTTAAAACGTGGTGCAAATTCAGCTTAATAAAAGCAAGCTTCATCATAAATGGCTCACCCAATTCGTTGGGTGTGTCATTTATTCAAGGATTAAAAAATGCAACAGTCAATAATATATTGGATACCGATATTGCTTTTATGTTTTGCATTCATCGTAATGATTAATATTTTTAAATAACATGCAAATTATCCGTTTATTTTCAGAATGACAAAACAAATCACAGCCATCTTACTAAGCATCATCATAGCGATATACCCACCGCTAGTTTATGCAAGTGCCACATCATGGACAGCAACTAAAGTTAACGCAGTAGGCTCAACAACATTTGTAGAAGCAATTAAAGGCAATAAAAAATCAATAGCAAAAATAACCCCAAGTGTATCAGCAGTAAGCAAATTCTTACGCACATCAAACGGTTTATCCCTACTACACAGCACAGTAAGCACATTATTAGATGGTGTAGACTGGGTCATGACAGATGGCTCAGCAATCAAATACAAAGATTCAGCACAAGGATTTGAATACATATTTTATGGCAAATCTTTCACATCAGCAGAAGAAGCTTGTAACTATGCCAAATCTCCTGCATTTCTTGATGGACAACGAAAATTTTATTCTCGTTTATCTAGTGGATATGGCTCAGATAGAGGCAAATACTATTTAGGAATTGATCACTACGACAATGGCTGGTCTTTTAGGTGTGTTATTAGTGTTGATTATATATTAAATAAAAATAATATAATTCCAAGTGGTTATAAGGATAGCTATTCAGGCAGTAAATACGCTAAAGGCGAAATCATTGAAAAAACCCTACCACTTGACTCAGTTGCCCAACAAGCAATAGCAAAAGCAAAACAAGGCAACAAAGAAGCCCAAGCGGGCTTAGAACAAGTTGTCAGAGAAGCAATCAAAGCTGGCTCATATAACGAAACACTAGAAACCAATGCCACCATCATCAATGACCAAACAAATGAAACAAGCCAAACAAATGAAACAAGCCAAACAAATCAAAACAGCAAAGACGAAACAAACAAAAAAGTACCACCAATTGACATATCAAGCATCACAAACGCCATATCATCACTAGCCAATCGCATATCATCAGATTTTGACAGATTGGCACGCAAACAAGACCAAATCATATCAGAACAACAAACAACAACAAGGGTCATCAATACACAAACCGATGAAATACTAGAAAGACAAAAGAAAACCAAAATAGCAATAGATGAAATGCTTGTACAAGGCAAACTTGTCAATACAAACATAGACCGTGTCATAGATGAATTAAGAACAAACAAAGACGTAACCAAAGTAGGCTTAGACAACATACATGACGCACTTGAAAAAGGCTTAAACGGTGAACTCATCAACAGCAAAATAGATGAAGCCATTGAACAAGCAAAGATTAACAACAAAAATGCAACAGACGCATTTAAAGACGCAATCAACAAACAGCTAGAAGCTCAAGCAAGAGAAAATGAAAAGATAGTATCATCAGTTAAAGACATCGAGTCAGCCATAGCAGAACTACAAAGACAGCAAGAACAAGCAAGGGCCCAAGCAAAAGCTGATGCTAAAGCAAACACAGACAGAATTGTTGAAGCCATTGAAGCAACTAAAGACAAAATAATGGATGAAGAACAAGAAAAGGCAAAGCCGTTTGAATTGCCAGAGTTTTGTGATTGGGCTAAAGAAGTTTGTGATTTCATGGAAGATGAAAAGCCCGATAACACAGAAATTGATTTACATGAACAATTGCCACGGCAAGTAGATACTAGCATTAGATTTGGTGGCCATTGCCCTGCTGATGTTACTATTGACGGTGTTGTTTTCGGTCAAAACATTTCTTTCACGCTAATGAGTTTTAATAATCTTTGTTCTATTCTTTCCAATTATGTTAAACCAATAGTCATCATGATGGCTAGTTATTCTGCTGTTATGATTTTAGGAGGTCGTAATGAGTCTGGTTAAATTGATTAAATCTGCAAATAAAGGTTTTTTAAAAGATGTTTTACTTGGTGCTGGTCTCACTCTTGGAACTTCAGCGGTTACTTTAACTGCTATTAACGGTGCTATCTCTCACTTCAAAAATAGTATTTCTGGTGTTTCAACAGATGTTTTGTCACTTGCCCACATAGCTGGTTTTGATTACGCCTTCAGCATTATTTTAGGCGCTATTGTCGCTAAGAGCGTACAAAATGCAGGTAAATTAACACTAAGTCTTATTAAATAAAGGCTTTCTAGGAGTGAGCGAGGAGCTTCGACGAGCGAACGACGACGAAAGCCGAGGATAGAATATGCTACATTTAGTTACTGGTACGCCTGGCACTGGCAAAACCGCATTTGTTGTCACAACACTAGATAAAATTGAAAAGAAAAATAAAGTCAATCTTCTTAAAAACAAGCAAAAGTATATTGACAACATAAAGCTAATAAAAAAATATGATTTACAAGATGAATTTACATATATTGACTTTGAAACTGGCACAGGTCACACGCTAAAGCGTTCTATTAAAATACTTAAACATGACTATTTTGATGTTTTTCAGCAAGATTTTGATGACCTTCGTCCAGATGATTATTTCAAACGTTCGTCTGAATACAACCAAATTTTAGAGCGTATTGTAGAAAAATATTCAATCAAAGGTTTTCTAGCACTTTCTCCAGTCAGAACAATTTATACCAATATTAACAACCTAAAAATTGACTATGTTAGAGACAATGTATTTGATTGGCGTGATTGTCCAGACGGCTCTATTATTGTCATTGATGAAGTACAATTAGTTTCACCTTATGATGATTTGAAAGATAGAAACAATCCAATAATACAAGACTTGACAATACACAGACACCGTGGTTTTGATTTTTATTTTTTGACACAGGCACCAGTGTTATTGCATTCAACAGTAAAAGCATTAATTGGCGTTCATTATCATCTTACAAAGCCGTATGGCTTTAAAACTGTTGTATATCAATGGGGTTCTACTCGTGATTACCCTAACACAATGGTAAATAAATTAAATCGTGAAAGAAGTTTTGATTTTTCTCCGCCGAAATATATTTACAAGCTTTATAAATCAACAACAATCAATACTCATAAGAAAAGACTGCCTTATAAAATGATTGTTACTCTCAGTTTGTTTGTTTTAGCTGGATTTTATGTGATATACCTAAACTTATCAAACGTAAATAATTCATCTCTTGTTAATGATGATAAAGAAATGCTAGCATTTGATAACAAGCAATTTGATAGCGATAAACAAAAAAGCAATCACATGATTAATGACAACACACAAGCTATCAACATAAAATCAGAAACTCAGTCAGACATAGACAAACTCAACCAAGAAATACAAAAAATCCAGCTTGAACAGCAATTAGCCCAACTCAAACAGCAGTCACAGCCTGCCAATGTCATTAGCTTTGGTGGTAAATGCAAAACATACAGTCAAAGCGGTCAACACATACCCATGCCATTAGATGAGTGCATGCAATACGCTAATGGCGAAAAACCATTATTTAAACAGTCGGTTGATGCTCAATTTATGGCAAATAATTATTGATTTATTGTAGCCCAATGGGTTATAATAATGGTTACTGGGAGGGGTTATGCAATATTTAGAATTTATTGAAACATCGTACTTTACTAAACGAATTAAAGAATTATTATCTGACGATGAATATGCAAAATTTCAGCATTCATTATTACAAAATCCAGAACTTGGCAATATCATATCTGGTGGTGGTGGCTTAAGAAAAATACGTCACGCCATTCACAACAAAGGTAAAAGTAGTGGCATTAGGGCTATTTATTATTATGTTGTTGACTCAAAAATCTATCTATTAACTGTTTACCCCAAGTCTGAAAAAGATGACTTAAACAAAAAAGAGTTGAATATTTTGAAACAGCTAGTTAAACAGGAGCTAAAACATGGATAAAGAATTATTTAACGAGTTGGTAGCATCAATCAAAGAAGCTGGAGCTATCTCTCGTGGAGAAATTGAACCATCAAGATTTTTTGTACTCCAAAAACAGGACATTAAGGCTATCCGTGAAAAGACAGGGCTAAGCCAAAATCAATTTGCCCAAAAGCTTGATATCAGCAGTAGCACACTAAAAAAGTGGGAGCAAGGTAAAAGACAGCCTACAGGACCTGCAAAAGCATTATTAAGGATACTGGATAAACAACCACAATTACTTGAATTGGCTTAATACTCTTATCATAGCCTTGTCATGCAGTAATTTTGCTGTATCACAAGGTTTTTATTATGCAATTTATTAAATTATCTGACTGTATCGCTTATTACCAAGATTATATCTTGACTGGCAAGCATCGCTACCAAAACAGACAAAAGCATTTAGCTTACTTTGAGCAATTTCCCTTGTATGACATCAAAAGATTTCATGTCAGACAATATGCAAAACTACGCTCACAAAAGGTTAAATATGCCACAATCAACCGTGAAATCAGTTTCGCAAGGGCTTCAATCAATGCTGTCAATCGTGATTTTGAGTTAAGATTACACAATGCCTTTACTGACATTAAATTTACAGAAGATGATACAATACCAAGATTTTTATCACCTGATGACGTGCAAAGACTGCTAGACAGTGCCAAACAAGTCAATGACACTCATTTACATGACTACCTATCCCTACTGGTCTATACAGGTGCAAGACCAATTGAGCTACTAACACTCACTTGGGACAATGTCTATTTAGACAAACGGTTTTATATTGTTCGCAACTGCTACAGCAAAAATAAACGAACGATGTATAAATATCTTAATGACACTGCATATCAGATATTATTAAACCGTGAAAGACTGGGTAAATATGTGTTTACAAACCCAAAAACTGGACAAAGATACTATGACTTTAAAAACCAGTTTAAGACTTGTCAGCAATTAGCAGGGATCAGATGTCGCATGTATGACTTACGCCACACTTATGCCAGTTGGCTTGTTCAAAAAGGCGTAACCATTTACACGGTCAAAGAATTGCTTGGACACAGGGACATATCCAGCACAGAACGCTATGCACACTTGGACTATGCCACTTACCTTGATGCACTGAACAAAATAGGATAACTTGATAATAAATATTATTTTAAATAACCGTTTAAATATTTTTAACCACGTCTCCGAAGCCTGTGGCGTGGGTTCGAGTCCCGCCGAGCACACCATAAACTCCCATAAATGTGCATTCTCTGGGTCAAGCTCCAGTTTGGCTTTATAGAGTGTTTCGCCTTTGTCCAGTCCTAGTGGTTCTGCTAATCTTAGAATAAAATCATCATTGAGCTGTCTGTACCCTTTTTTGAAGCCTGCTAATCGGCGATGGCATCATAGAATTAAGAATACACACTCATGGCGGTATTCGAATTTACCTTCAGCAAAAAGAAGAAATCCTTATTTTATTGCTACTTGGCGGTGATAAAACAACACAAGATGATGACATTAAAAAGGCTAAAGACATTGCTAAAGAATATGGAGCATGACATGAAAACACCAACCGAATTTAACGTTTTTGATTATTTTGATACAGATGATGAAATTTTAGACTATCTCAACGACTGCTATAATGATGCTGATGAACGTCTGTTTGTGTCCGCTATCGGTCACTTAATGAAAAAAAAGGGCGTTGCTGAAGTGTCTCGCTTAACTGGCTTAAATCGTGAAAGTCTATACAAAACAATCAATGGCACAACATCCCCTAGCTGGGACACAATGATGAGAATTTTAAAAGCTTTGGATATTGGTTTTACCATTAAATTTAATCAGCATGATGCTTGTCATGCTTATAACGCATGATACAACCAACAATTATCATAGCCTTGTCATGCAGTAATTTTGCTGTGTCATAAGGTTTTTACCATGCAATTTATTAAATTATCTGATTTTCAACTATTTTTTTTAAGTCTTATAAATACCAGACTCATAACTTTTGGTTAAAAAGCCATTAAATTTTAAACCTTTTAAAATCGATAAGTTATAAAGAGTTGAAAATGGGGTATGAATTGGAAAATAATTTAGGGAATGGTTATTAAAAAAGTTAAAACCCCTATCGTAAATGCACCACCATATCAGACAGCTCATTCCCTTGCGGGTCGTGTTCAAGATGATAATGTTGTCTGAGCAGATGCCCAATTTCATCGAGCAGTTCGCTTAAACTATTTTGTACATCGCCTTTAGCAAGCCCTGCAATGGCTTTGTCGCACATTGCTTGCCATACGGTTGGACCAACATGGGCGTTAATGCCACGGTCAGCAACGATTTCTAAGTCATGCTCACACACATTGACATACACCAATACGCCTGTGTTTTCTTCGGTGTCCCAAACTCGATACTCGCTAAATAAGCCAATGGCTCGCTCTCGGCAGTTACTGCGATATGCCATATTGATAGGTAAATGATTTTCGATGATAAGAAACACTTCACCACGATGACCTATTTCTGCTTCGGTGACTTTTTTGCTTAGGTACGTTTTTATGTCATTGGTGAGCCATTTACCATGTAACATGGGGATAAATATCACTTGTCGCCACCAACGAGCAAAACTGGGCTGAGTTACCGAATCTTGCCCAGCTGTTATGGGTTGATTTGGGGGGGCTATATGATGATTTTGCTGAGTTGTCATGGTCATTTTGCCTTGCTTAATTTGAACGGCTTAATATGAACGATTGAGCTTTAAATTGGGCTTTAAATTATAATGTAGCATTTTACCAAGAACCACCTGCCCCACCACCACCAAAACCACCGCCGCCGCCACCAAAACCACCTGAGCCAAAGCCACCACCGCCAAAACCACCGTCATTACCACCACCAAAGCTACCTGGCACAATGATGGGCATGCCACCACTACGCCCACCTCTACCACCACCATTACCCATCAAAAATATCCATAGAAAAATGGCTAAAATCAGTGACAGAATAAAGCCACCACCCAATGCCATGGAAAGAAAGAAAAAACCACCTGATATCAGCCCAGAACCCAAAAACCGCCCAAAAATACCCGTCACGATGTTGCCAGCAAACAGTCCAATGATGAACAACACGATTGGGTTGATGCCAGATACGCCACTTTGTGATTGTTCTCGCTGGGCAGCCAGCTCATCAGCTTGGGCCAGAATGTCTGGGTCAGTGGTGAGTCGCTCTTCGATACGGTCAAGGGCTGCATTTAACCCACCTGCATAATCGCTTTGCTTAAATCTGGGGGTAATCTCTTCACGAATAATGCGACTATTAATGGCATCAGGCAAAACGCCTTCTAGTCCATAGCCAGATAAGATATATACATTACGGTCATTAATCGCCACCAATATCAACAGTCCATCATCGGTATCTTTTGCCCCCAACTGCCAACGATTAGCAATTTGTAACGCATAATTAAACATTGGGGTGCCGTTGGTGGTGGGGATAATGACAATGGCGGCTTGTGCCAAGCCTTGCTGATAAATGCCACGTAAGCGTTGACTTAGATGTTGTTTTTCTTGTGCCGATAACATGTTGGCTTGGTCAACCACAGGCTCGTTTAAGATAAGTTTGTCTGATTCAACCGCTTGAGCGGTGGATTGTCTGGGTATGCCATGATTGACTGTGGCGGTATTGATATTGGTGGTTTTACTTTGGGTGGTGTTATCTTGCGATTGTCTGCTAAAGCTTTCGCTAACCGTGCCGATGGCGTTACCAATGGCATCATTGCCCAACACAGCGTCATTAATCACTTGGTTTTGTTTGCTGACCTGACCGATGGCAACCATATCATCTTCAAAGCTGTCGTTTTCAAGGCTGTTTTCAAGGCTGTTGGCTTGGACAATGGCACTGTCATCTTGGGCGTGTGCCAACGTTGGCGTAATCAGACTTAAAGCCACCAAACTGCCTAAACTTAGCATATTCACGCTAAGACCCATGCTAAGGACAAATGGCTTGATGGCAAACCCACAATAACGCCGTGTTCCACTGACGGTTTTGGTTTGAGATTTGGTTGGTTGGGTTTGCCCACGTTTAGTCATTATCGATGGTCCTTCGCTTTTTAGTCACCACTTTAGTCACAATTCATTTACCAATTATTTAGCAGATTTTATCCACCAAATTGGTCTGTCAATCAGTCACCAAAATTGACACTCGGAGCGGTGGAGATTTGCTTTTCATTGTCCACAGTGAAGTTGGGTTTGGTGTCCATGCCAAAGACTTTGGCGGTAATGTTGCTGGGAAATTGACGCACCATGGTGTTATAGCCTTGCACTTCTTGGATATAATTATTGCGGGCGACGGTGATGCGGTTTTCTGTGCCTTCAAGTTGTGCTTGTAAGTCTTGGAATAAGGCATCAGATTTGAGTGCTGGGTACTGCTCAGACACTGCCATTAGGCGAGACAACGCGCTGCCCATTTGAGCTTGAGCTTCTTGGTATTGTTGTAAGGCTTGTGGATTATTTAACACTTCTGGGGTAATTTGGATGCTGCCTGCTTTTGAGCGAGCTTCTGCCACTTGGGTAAATATTTCTTGTTCTTGGTCGGCGTATTGTTTGACCACATTTACTAAGTTAGGCACAAGGTCGGCACGGCGTTGATATTGGTTAACCACCTCTGACCAAGATGCGGCCACTTGTTCATCTTGGGCTTGTAGTTGGTTATAGCCACAGCCAGACATGCCCACGGTGGACACAGCCAACACAGTCGCCATGAATATAGATTTTAAAGACAATGTTTTATACATATGGTGGTTTAACATGTTGTTTAACATTAAGGTTTCTCCCAAACAAAGCCATAGACCAAACAAATCCATGGGCTTAAGTACCATAATACCATCAATTTAGTATCGATAATTTAGTATCGATTTAGTGATGGTATTATGCTGACCCAATGCCCTATTTACAATGCGATAAACACAAAAAAGCACAAAAGCACACGCATTCATGACATTTTTTTATTCATGAGTTGTAATTAGTGCTGGCAATTTATACAATTTTATGGCAAATTGCTGTTACGTATGGTTACATAATCCATCATAAGCTAACTTTGTTTTGTCAATAGATTATTTTATTCCAATACTATTTAGTTCAACACATTGGCAAATGTCGATTCAATCAACCTTATCAGATAAGGACATCAATTATGGAAGGTTTAATCAATGCCCTAAATGGCATCATCTGGAGTCCAGCTTTGATTTATCTTTGCTTGGGTGCTGGTTTGTTTTATTCTATTTTAACCAGATTTGTCCAAGTTCGCTTGTTTGGTGAGATGCTTCGCTTATTGTTTAGTGGTCAATCAAGTTCTTCGGGCATTTCATCGTTTCAAGCATTGGCGGTATCGCTGGCTGGGCGTGTGGGCATGGGCAATATCGCTGGGGTTGCTGCTGCCATTGGTTTTGGTGGTCCAGGTGCGGTATTTTGGATGTGGATAGTGGCATTTTTGGGTGCATCAACCGCCTATGCTGAATCCACGTTGGCACAGATTTATAAAGAAAAAGACGAGCTGACAGGACAGTACCGTGGGGGTCCTGCGTATTATTTTGAAAGGGCATTGGGGCAGAAGTGGTACGGTGTTTTATTTGCCATTGCGTCCATCATCTCTTGTGGCATCTTTTTACCGGGGGTGCAAGCCAACGGTGTGGTGAATGCGGTGACTCAAGTCATGGGCGATGGCACGATGATGACAATCATGGGCAATGACGTTGGCACAATACGCTTAATGGCGTTGGGGGTGATTTTGTTGGTATTGGGGGTCATCATCTTTGGTGGCATCAAACGCATCGCTAACTTTACTGAATTTGTTGTTCCCTTTATGGCACTTGGCTATATCGCCCTTGCCCTTATCATCATGGTGATGAATTTTCATATGATACCCACTGTGTTTGGCAGCATCATCAGCGATGCGTTTACGGCACAAGCAGGGTTTGGTGCTGCCATTGGTTGGGGTGTCAAGCGTGGTATCTACTCTAATGAAGCAGGGCAAGGCACAGGTCCACACGCTGCTGGTGCAGCTGAAGTTGACCACCCTGCACAACAAGGGTTGGTACAGGCATTTTCGGTGTATGTGGATACCTTATTGGTATGTTCTGCCACCGCATTTATGATTTTGACCATGAACACTTATAACATTCAAGGCACGCGTGAGAGCGGTAACTTTATCGTTCAGCATGTGGATGCCACAACTGAAATCAACTCGCCTGCTTTTACTCAGCTGGCAATGGAAGCCTCTTTTGGCACATTTGGTGATACGTTTGTTGCCATTGCCATTTTTTTCTTTGCGTTCACCACCATTTTGGCTTATTACTACATCGCTGAAGTGAACATCACCTATTTGACACGCTTTTTGGGTCGTTCGGCTCATAAAAGTGGCTTGATGTTGGTTAAAGTCCTTATCATGATGATGGTCGCCTATGGTGGTATAAACAGTGCTGGCTACATTTGGGACATGGGCGATGTGGGCGTTGGTCTGATGGCGTGGTTAAACATCGTGGGTATTTTGATTATTTTCTTTGTGGCACGCCCTGCCATGGATATCTTAAAAGATTATGAATCTCAATTAAAAGCAGGTGTGAAGCATTTCACCTTTGACCCTGCTAAGTTCGGCATCAAGAATGCCCCTTATTGGGAAGAGCGTAACCGCAATCGCCAGTGATTGGCACTAATAGATTGATATTAAGATAAATCAAATGGTTAACGTCATAAAAAGTCTCTTATCGATTGATGGGGGATTTTTTTATGCCAGTTTATAAACTGTGTGTCAACTGATACATGCTCAGGCTATTGTTACAAATATGCAATAAAATGGGCAACCATAAGCTGGCGGACATCACTCTGGCCAAACTAAATAGCAAGGCAAGCATAAAAATGGTTACCATACCATACGCATCATATTGCAAATGCACCACAGCAAACAGCACACTGCTGACCAAGCTTGCTATGCAAAACGCACGCACTGGCTTGGCAAATTGCTGAGCGACTAACGACCACATTACCCCACGAAACAGCACTTCTTCATAAATGGGGGCAAGCACAGTAACCGATAAGATGAGCAACCATTTAGGATTGGCACTGTCATACAAGGGACGCATAAATTCAAGGGCATCTATTCCAAGCCATTGACTGAGTGTCTCACTTATCAGCACAAACACCATCAACACACTGACAAACATGCCTACCCAACGCCACTTTGGCAGATGATTAAGAGATAAAAAATGCCCCACATCACCCCCTTTGGCTTTGATGGTCAGCCAGCACAACCCAATTAAAAAAATGGCATTAAACACCACCGAAACCGCCAATGTCGTGCCATTATCCGCTGCCATTAAAAACTTAGTAAAAATATCCACATGACTTGTGGCAAGTTCATCGGGTAAAAACGGCAATGCCAAAATCACACTCGTTAATTGCACCACAAAGAACGCCAACAACAAAAATAGCAATAAAAATACACTGGTGGTTTTACCATACAGTTTGGGCAGGGCAAAAAATGTTGCCCAATTTGGCCAAATAAGACGCTGAGTGATTGATTTTGGCTGGTGGGGCTTTGGTTGGTAAGGCATGGGCAAACTCAAGCAAATTCAATTAAAAAAAGACCGCTGAGCAAGCCAGCGGTTGCGATGATTATGTTTGGCAAATATTTAAACTGACATTGAAAACCATAACCACAAAACCATGACCAAAAGAGCATGACCACAAAAGCATGACACACCAATGTGATGTCATTAATGTGATGGCATTGATATTCATTTGATGATGATATTAAGCACCTTGTTTGGCGATGATGTCAAGCACCTTGACAGCGGTGGCGGTTGGGTACATCAGTGGAAACATATGCCCTCCTTGAGTCAATTCATGGACAATGCCAAGACGTTGTTGTAGTTTTTGATAAAAATGATTTTTAACAAAAGGGCTGTCTTCTCCTGCTAAAATACTCACCGCTCGACTTGGGGCATGATTGGGCGTGAGCCAAAACCACGATGGGTTGGAGCGAAATACCGCCACTTCATTGGCTTTTGGTATGGTTAAAGTGACTTGTCCATCAAAAGTGTCTGTCAGACCGTACTGAATATAATTATCAAAACACATGGGGTCAAAGGCACTAAAAAATGGGTTATCTTTGAGTGATTGGCGTGCATCATCACGGCTTGCCCACACATCTCGCCGCCGTTTTGACAAACCTGACGGTGATAGTTTGTCCATAAAGTGATAAGGTTTGGGTATTTTTTTTAACCAACTCTCTGCCCAGCTCAAAACCAACCCATACGTGTTGGTTGTCGTGTTGGTTGTCGTGTCAGTTGTGGTGGTGGCAAGTGTGGCGATGGCAAGTCGCCTATGGTCATCAAGACACAGCAAGACTTTATCAGCTTGCTTAGCAAGATGCCACGCCAAGCTTTTATGTCCATAAATCAAAGGTGGGTCCATCAACACCGCTTGAGCAAACTGTTCTGGAGCTTGGTACACTGCCTTTAATGTACACAAAGAGCCAAGCGAATGCCCAACAGCCACCACTTGGCGAACGCCATGGGTATGACATGCCGAAGCCACGCTGTCGATGATTTGTTGGGTGAGGTTTTGCCAATGATTGTCCACCGCATAACCAGCTGTGGCCGCAAAATGGGGAATATACACCACGGTAAAATGCTCTGACCAAATCTCAAATAACGGCTCATATACTTGGCTAGGAATGCCATTGGCATGGGTGAAGTGCAAAATGGGCTTGCCTGTCAGTTGAGAGACGCACGGTTGAGAAGCGCAATTTTGTGGTGCGTGGTTTGCTGACTTGCGAATGGCATCAGCATCACCCATATCAAAACAACCGCCATCTGTTGCATTGGCTTGGCATTTTTTAGGGTGATGCAAGGTTTTAGGGTGATATAGAGTCGGGGCAAACGTATTTTTTTGCCCCTTTTGTTGTGGATTGATTTGCAAATTAGGGTGTTCTACTGATTGCTCTGTTAGCATAAATTTCCTTGATGGCCATTTAAATCATTGATAACTGGCAATAACTGGTAATTGGCAAGCTGCCTTATGCTTACCTTAGCTCATGCTTACCTTAGCTCAGTTTGGTTTTGCTCTTGTGGCAAGATTTTTAGATTTAAGGCACTGCCCAGTCCTGAGCCCATTTTTAATGCAAAATGGTCCAAAAATGCACGCATTGGGTCAATAGGCGTGTAATTGACTGTGGTGTCTAGCTCAAGCTGTTTTTCTAGCTGAGACAGACCGCCCTTTTTATCCGCCAGTCCTAAAGCAATGGCTTGCTCACCTGTCCAAAATAACCCTGAGAATAGCTGGTTTTCTTCAGGGTTTTTTAGTCGCTCACCACGACCTTGCTTGACTGCGTCAATAAAGTGTTGATGCGTATTGGCAAGTACGCCATTGATGTGTTGTTGTTCAAACTCGGTCATCGGACGGCTTAAGCTTAAGATGTCTTTATACTCGCCTGCGTGCATGGTGCGGTCTTTGACACCCATTTTATCCATTAAACCTTGAATGTCATAGTTGGGCATGATAACCCCGATAGAACCGACCAAACTTGATGGATTCACATAAATTTCATCAGCGGCAGAAGCGATATAATACGCACCTGATGCCCCAATATCACCAATGACGGCATAGAGTTTTTTGTCAGGGTATTCTTGACGCAAGTCCATCATGGTTTGCCAAATTTCATCAGATTGTACAGGTGAGCCACCGGGTGAATTGATGTTTAATGCCACTGCTTTGGCACTTTCAGTACTAAAAGCTTGTCTGAGAGCATCGCTGACATCTTCGGCATTGGCATCAGAGCTTGCACTGATTGTCCCTTGCACATCCACCACCGCCAAATGTGGTTCGGTGGTACTCACCGCTTCTAAGCCACCACCTGGCTGGGTGGCACAGCCACGCCCCATGATTAAAAATATCAAAATCAAATAGCCAAAAGTTAATAGCTTAAAAAATATATTCCAACGGCGAGCTCGGCGTTGTTCTTCGATGCTTGCCATTAGGGTTTTTTCAAGTAATTTCCATTCCTGTCCTGTCGGCTCGTGTGCCATTTGTGAGCTGATGACAGGTTGGTTAGTTGCTTTTTTGTTTGGGTCTGGCGGCCAGTTCATACCGTTTCCTATTTTTTTACAATCAATAAATTTTTAACACAAGAAACACTTAATACAAAAAAATAACGGCATATTGTAACATTGAGCATGACCAATGTGCTGAATGTTTGTATGATTTACATTACTAAGCCTTGCTTGGGAGTTTTTTGATTTTTTTAAGTTTTTTTGATGCTTGTTTTTAATGTTTGTCTTTAATTTTGATTGTTAAGCTTGTTAAGTAGGCTGGTCATCTGCCATAGCCACTGCTGGGATTGAGCCAATTTTTGTTCGGACGAATCAGACAATCGCACCGCATCAGGCTTGCCCATTCTGTCTTGTAGCTCATTTATCAGATGGTCATCGTTCATCAAACTGGGTAATGGGCTATGGTGAGACAACAGCCAAAGAGCAGATGCAGGTGATGATGTGGGTGATGATGTGAAATGTGATGATGCAAGCGACTGCTCTGAACACCACGTATGCCACAGTCGCCATTGTCGCACCCCCATGCCACCATCTAAAAATACTTGCTGATACACAGGACTAAGCGATGTGCCAGACGATATTTGTGCCAAAGTATCTGCCTGCTGTTTGCCACCACTGAGCATGTGGGTTGGGTACTCACTCTGTACCACAATGCCTGTTTCAAATTTAAGTAACAGCGAGCATGTCCAAACACTGGGGTCATCAATTTTGGCAAATCCACTGACTGCTTGTATGGCTGTACTGACGAAACCATTGCTGTTTAAAGTATTGTTGTTTAGGGCATTGTTGTTTAGGGTATTGTTGTTTAGGGTATTGTTGTTTAAAGTATTGTTGTTGGGCATTTGCACTTGACAACTTATTGGTGATGTGGCAGTTGGTTCAAGCTGGGTAAGTTGTCGCAAAAATGCACCATTGCCTGCTTGCCACCAATATTGCACTGGTATGTCATGACTTAGGCGAGCGGTGAGCATGGCAAGTTGCTTATCAGGATTTTGTACGATGATGCCTGTTAGCCGTGTGATGCGTTTGGCTGCCAAATTTTCTTTTAGCCCATTCATCAGTATGTCATTGGTAACGTGATGTCTTTGTTTATTAGGCCAATCTTTGTTTAATAAAGCATTGTTTGTTGTCTTTTGTAAGTCTTTTAAGGCAATGTCTTTTTGATTAACTTGCGACAATATTAACCAGTTTTGTACATCGTAATTTTGGTTTTTAGGTATGTGTAACAAAGACGCACGCACCCCTTGACGATTCATGTTCTCCCCCAACGCCAATAATGTCAGCATGGCGGGGTCAGATTTTTGTTGTCGGTCATCGGTTTGAATCACGCTCAATGATGTCAATGTTTTAGACGATAAAAACACATTTGGAAACACAGTCAGCATCACGATTGCACTCAATGGTAAGCATGCCCAAGCCCTTAATCCATGATGACCTTTAAAAAACACCACCAGCCATAATGCCAGTATCACCAGTACCAAAACACCAAGGCTAACGTCATAATAAAGCCAAGCCGATGACATCGCATCTGACTCACCATCACCGATGTTTGTGCCTGTTATCCATGCCAAACTGGCATGCAAGTGTGTGAGTAAACCAATCACCCCTGCCCAAAGCATGTTTGCCAATGTGGGCGATAGCAGATACAGTAACCCTGCCAACAAATTGCATGGCACAATTACCCAGCCATATAACCCAATGGCAAACATATTCACCAACACACCCCAAAGTGATACCTTACCAAATATCCACAAACTCAGTGGCAATAAAGTTATAAATATCCAAAGTTGTAACAACACAAATTGCTTCAGTTGCTGACATGTTTTGGCTTTATTATCGCCATCATTATTATTAGCATTATTAGCACTAACATTATCGCCAGACGTTGACTTTATGTTAGCCATGAACGCCTGCTCATAACCAATTAACAGCATGACCGCCACAAAGGACAACCAAAATCCTGCCTGCCATAGCACCAAAGGATTAAACCACACCATCACTGCCGCCACCAGCATCACCACTTGCAGACCACTTATCGGCAACAACAGCCATCTGGCAATCCCCACTGCCAACAACATCCACAACGTGCGAGCAGCTGGCACATCAAAACCTGTAAACAACGCATACAAGGCCGCCATGCCCACCGTCAGCCCCCAACGCCATTGCCAACGTGGCAGATGGTCATATGCCCTAACCGAAAACCGTTCAATGCCTGCCATTGCCACACTGGCAAACACAATTGCCAAAAACAACACATGTGTCCCTGATATCGCCAATAAATGTGAAATGCCAGCAAGCTGATATAAGTGTTTGGTTGACTTATCAATCAATGCCCTATCACCAGTTAATAAGCTTAAAGCAACTGCCTGAGCTTGCTGTTGTGCTGGTGTACTGGCATCAAATTGCATAAAGTGCTGACGTAATTGCCACCGAAGCAAAGTTAACCGTCCCATCATCTGTTGCCAAAGGGTGTTAGATGCAGCCGCATGTGTTTTAACATGGGGCTGCATCTGGTGCATCATTTGTGCTTGCTCATGCCACTGATGGTTATTCATCGGCAGCCATTTTGCTTGTGCTTGTATGTCTCTTGTTGTCAGCCAACGACGGCCATTAAATCCCACTTGCTTGGACTGATGATTAGGCAGTGGTTGTAGCAACAATGGCACAATCAGTTCTTGTCCATCTACCAGGGAATCCAAAGGTACTTGTCTAATGGTGGGTTGACCCGTGGAGGTCTTAGAGGGTTGTGAGACAAACAATGCTTCAATCTGCCCATTTGCCAATGACTGATTCATGGCAGAAATCAGCACTTGCGAACCAACCAAAGTGTTCATGGGAGCATTAAGATGGGCTTCTGTCTTGATGCTGATGTCAGTTGCAGCATCATTGATAATGTCAGTGTCAGTATCAATATCAGTGTCAGTGTCAGTATCAATATCCGCTGGTTGGCTGTGGTCATTGTGATGATAGGGGTTGGCAATAAAAGACACATGAGCAGTCTTAGCCATGCCATCTTGTGAGCTGACCCCAGTTGGCTGGGTAGATGTTGCTTGAGTAGATGTTGCTTGGGCGGATAAAGGCATGGCATGAACAATGGTGGCTGTTTGAGCATAATGGCTTTGATAGCGAGTATCTGCCACCCCATCGCTTAAACCATCAATGCGAATATGAGCAATCACCTGAACCATTTGGGTCAGCTGATTGGCTGTACGAGAGTGATACTGTAACAAGCCATGCAAACTGATACCAATAAACAGCAACATCACGCTGATGACATTGACCATAGTCACAAGCCCATTGCTGTTTTTATTGCCAACGGTTAAATGTAACGGATTGACTGGCTGTTTGACTGGCTGTTTGACTGAGTGTTTGAGTTGCAGCTGCTTAAACTGCCCCTGTCTAAATTGCTGTTTGCGTTGATGCGATTGCCCAAACCGCCATAACTGCCACGCCAAAATCAACAACACATAACAAAACACATACCACATACCAGACATTGCCATCTGAGATAACACGGTATCTTTAAGGTCAATCCATTGACTGCTCAAACTTTCAAGCAATATCAACAACCACACCATCAATAGCAAAGACCATAACCAAATTTTCATCTTTATGTGCCTTTATCATCTTTTATTTATTATGTGAAGAATATCAATCAATTTCCACAGATGGCTGATGAACTTGCCAATTCATGGGTTTGTGGTTATGCTAGCACAAGTCGTCAGTTACTGACGTTTTATCCCATTGTTTATCCTTTTGTTGTGTTTTATTTTTTGTTTTTTATTCGTTGGTGTTTTAGCAACGTTTCATGACCGAGTAATCCATTGTGCCAACCAAAAAACTAAAAAACTGGTTACCAACCCCAGATCAAATCATGCAAACCAAGGGACTACAACCCTTTGCTCATTATTTATCTGATCCAAGGCTATGGCATTTTAACCGTCGTTGTCTCAATAAAGCGGTATATGTCGGAGTCATGAGTGCGTTTTTTCCACTGCCAGGGCAAACATTGGTGGCATTGATATTCTCCTTATACTTTCGTGCCAATGTGCCATTTGCGGTCGCCTTAACATGGATTACCAACCCCATCACCACCATTCCTGTCTTCTATGCCAGCTATTATGTGGGGGCAAAAATATTGGGTAAGCAGATTATCGGTTTTCGTCAAATCGGGCATATGCTGTCAGATTTGAGTTTATGGATATTTGCTGATGGGGTCAATCCGTTCATAACCTATCAGCACGTCTTTTCACTGTCAGCATTTTGTTTGGGGCTTTTGATATTGGCAGTCATCACAAGCGTGGTATGTGGGTTGACCTTTCGCTTTTTTTGGCAGTATAAAATCATACGCACATGGCAAAAACGCCATGGCCATCGCCCTGCACATTTATTAGATAAACACAAATAACCATCAGTTTTTAAGCCATGGTTTTTAAGCCATGGGTAAACCACAGTCTTTGTCTTTAGCTGTTGTCCCATTGTCCATTTTTTAAAATCAACTGTCGGTCTGCCTGTGATGCTAATTGACGGTCATGGGTTACCATTAAAAGCGACGTTTGCAAGGTCTGTTGTAACTCAGCCAATAATGCAAACACACTGTGGGCATTGTCATAGTCCAAATTACCCGTAGGCTCGTCCGCCAGTATTAAAGCAGGCTTAGTTACCAAGGCACGAGCAATCGCCACCCGTTGTCGTTCACCGCCAGACAGCTCACCTGGGCGATGCTCAAGGCGATGACCCAGCCCCACTTTTTTTAAAATGGCGACCGCCTGCTCTTTGGCATCGCCAAGACTGATTTTAGGACGCATCAGCAAGGGCATGGCAACATTTTCGATGGCATCAAACTCTGCAAGCAAATGATGAAACTGATAAATAAAGCCCAAATGCTGGTTACGCATATGCCCCCGTTGGGTCTCATTCATCTGATTAAGGCATTGGCCTTGTAACCATACTTCACCTGTGGTTGGGGTATCTAAACCGCCTAATAGATGCAGTAAAGTGCTTTTGCCAGAGCCACTTGTGCCAACAATGGCGACCTTTTCACCTGCATGAATGGTTAAGCTTAGCTCACTTAACACGTGAGTTTTGACTGCCCCTTCATCATAGGTTTTGCTGATATTTTTGGCGACTAAAATGGCATTATTTGGGGTGTTTTGTGTCTCGTTCATGGTGATGTCTGTTTGGCTATTTCAATGGGTGTTAAAATTTCAATGGGTGTTTTTCAATAACTGTTAAAATTTCAATGGGTGTTTTTCAATAACTGTTAAAATTTCAATGGGTGTTT